>Ga0194111_10000014_pt1 | contig 210600 bp, 194 predicted proteins | sample TA2KigC300mmetaG_FD_146194 | JGI IMG/M metagenome (GOLD analysis project Ga0194111, IMG submission 146194) | Freshwater microbial communities from Lake Tanganyika, Tanzania - TA2015033 Kigoma Deep Cast 300m | ecosystem: Environmental > Aquatic > Freshwater > Lake | place: Tanzania: Lake...
TGTCCCTTATGGTATCCTTTCTCCATCGGTATATCCTCCTTTGTTTTTATTTGGCTTTCCTATAGGGTAGGATATGCCGATTCCTTTTTCCACCACATTCGGGACACTAGCTCATCTGTCAATATTGGTGCAGTAATTGAGACTACCGTTTGACTAGTATAACGTTTTCAGTGACACCATGGTTTAGCTCTGGTTAAGCTGTATTCATAGTCTAGCAACATTTTATATTGCTTTCAATTCCACTGAAATTAGATTGATGGCCTTTTGACACTTATGAGCAAAGTTGGTAAGCTTTGAGAAGCTTCGCAGGAGGTAAGAGTGCCTGATAAAATAAGCAAGGTAGACATGGAGAAAATCGTCTCGTTGTGTAAGCGACGAGGCTTTATATTCCCCAGCAGTGAAATCTATGGTGGATTGGGTAGCTGCTGGGACTACGGGCCGTTGGGGGTGGAGCTAAAGAGGAATATCAAAGACGCCTGGTGGCGAGCAGTAGTTCAAGAACGGGATGACATGGCTGGTCTGGATGCCAGCATAATGATGCATCCTCAGATATGGGTTGCTAGCGGGCATGTGGAGGGCTTTTCTGACCCTTTGGTAGAATGTAAAGTTTGTCACTTGAGATGGCGGGCTACTGATTTGAATGGCAGTAGTTGCCCTGATTGCGGTGGTGAGCTAACTGAGCCAAAGCTATTCAACTTGATGTTCAAGACTTTCATGGGGCCTGTGGAAGATGAGGCCAGCGTTGTTTATCTGCGACCGGAGACGGCTCAGGGCATTTTTGTCAACTTCGACAACGTGCTAGCTACTTCTAGGAAAAAACTGCCTTTTGGTATTGCGCAAATAGGCAAGTCCTTTCGCAATGAGATCACCACCGGTAACTTTATCTTCAGAACCAGGGAATTTGAGCAGATGGAGATCGAGTACTTTGTCAGGCCGGGCAGTGACGAGAAATGGTTTGATTACTGGGTACAGGAGCGCTTCAATTGGTATTTGAAGCTAGGTATAAAGCAGGAGAATCTGCGTCTCCGCCGGCATGGTAAGGAAGAACTGGCTCATTATGCCAAAGACTGCTACGATATTGAGTATCTTTTCCCCATGGGTTGGGCGGAGCTGGAAGGCATTGCCAACCGGGGTGACTATGACCTGGTACAACATGCTAAGCATAGCGGAAAAACCTTGAGCTACTTTGATGAGGAAGCCGGTGAGCGCTATACACCCTATGTTATTGAGCCTTCGGCTGGAGTTGACCGCTCAGCTCTGGCTTTACTTATAGATGCTTATGACGAGGAGCTGGCTGAAGGGGAAACCAGAGTGGTTTTGCATTTCCATCCCGAGTTAGCTCCAATAAAAGTGGCTATTCTGCCTTTGAGTAGAAATGAGAAGCTGGTGCCTCTAGCCAGGGAAGTCTATACTAAACTTCGCCGCTATTTTATGATGCAGTATGATGATGCTCAGAGTATAGGTCGGCGTTATCGACGCCAGGATGAAATCGGCACTCCGTTCTGTGTTACCATTGATTTCCAGTCTCTGGAGGACAATCAGGTTACTATTCGGGAACGAGATAGCATGGGCCAAATTAGGTTGCCGATAGAAGAATTAGTGAAAACTTTGCAGGCTAAGCTGAGCGGCGAGTCTTTTGCCACTCAGCCTCTATGGACGGCAAAAACAGCCGAAGCTTCGGAATAATGAGGATTCTTCATTTTGCTGACCTTCATCTGGGTGTGGAGACCTATGGTGGTGTCGACCCGGCTACTGGACTGTCGACGAGGCTAATTGACGTTCTCAAGGCTCTGGACGAGGTGGTGGAATATGCGTTAGGCAATGATGTAGACCTGGTTCTCTTCTGCGGTGACGCCTATAAAAGTCGTGACCCTTCTCAAACTCATCAACGAGAGTTTGCCAAACGGCTCAGGCGGCTATCTGAGAAAGGAATACCAGTTTTTCTTTTGGTAGGTAACCATGACTTGCCCAATGCCATTGGTCGAGCGACTGCTGTGGAGATTTTCGATACTTTGGCTGTTAACCATATTTATGTTGGTAACCGACTGGATATCTACCGCATCCCGACCAAGCGGGGTGAAGTTCAAGTGGTGGCTTTGCCCTGGCTGAGGCGAAGTGCGTTGCTGAGCAGGGAAGAAACGAAGAACCTTAGTATAGACCAGGCGAATGACCAACTTCAGGAAATGATGACCCGCAGACTGCTGGACGTTATTTCAGACCTTGACCCAAGCTTGCCGACGTTGCTGGCTGCTCATGTATCTGTGTCAACAGCTAAACCGGGGTCGGAGAGGAGCATGGTAGTCGGCAGGGACCCCATTTTGATGTTGGGCAATATCGCTCAGCCTGTTTTTGACTATGTGGCTTTGGGTCATGTTCACGGGCGTCAAGCCTTGTTCCAAAAACCGCCTGTGATTTATACTGGCAGCTTGGAACGTCTTGACTTCGGCGATGAGGATGAAGACAAAGGTTTCTATGTGGTTGATATTCAGTTGAGGGGCAGAGAGAAGCAAGTAACTTATGAGTTCCGAAAGGTTAATGCCCGTCGCTTTGTGACCCTTAAAGTTGATATCGGTATCGAGGATCCGGAGCCTACAGCTACTGTTTTGAAAGCTATTGCTCAACACGAGGCCGAAATCAAAAATGCTGTAGTCAGGGTTCAGCTTTCTCTGCCCAGTGCTCTGGAAACTTTGCTTCGAGACGCGGAGATATGCAAGGCTCTCAAAGAGGCTCATTATGTTACCGTTGCTAAAGAAGTCAGGCAGGAGGCGCGTCTTAGATTGGGTGAGTGGACGAGCCAAAAGTTGATACCGACTGAGGCGCTAAAAAAATACCTGGAGACTAAGAAAGTGCCTGAGGAGCGTCAGAAAATCCTGCTTGAGTATGGAGAAAGGCTGATATGGGAGGCTGAGCAAAGGGTAGGAGAAAATATGGAGTTTGGAGGTTAAGATGAAAGTAGGGTTTGGCGTAAGGGCTAAAATCCTTATCCCCTTTTTAGCTTTAACATTTATTTCGCTGGGTGTTATCAGCTCACTGTCGCTTCGCAGTATATATGAGATTAGCTATCTGGTTAGAGAGAATAGCATTACCATGGGAGAAGAAGTTGTACGTCAGAGCATTGCTGCGTTGGAGGATCTGGGCAGGCGGCTGGTGCAACGGCGAGCATTGAACGTTGCCAGTGAGATAGAGATTTTTATGCGCTATCATCCAAACCCAGATATGTCCAAGTTGAAGGAGAATCCAGAGCTGAAGGAAATAGCTGTTCAGAGTGTGGGGCAAACCGGTTATACGATGGTTTATGACAAGACTGGAACCGTCTATTTTCATGAAGACCCTAAGATGGTTGGTGTTAACTTGCGTAAAATAGGCGGTGAACCTGTCTATTTCTCGTCTATTGTTGAGAGAAGCTTTTTGGGGGAAGCTTCAGGGTATTATGACTGGGAAGATGCTAAGGGGAATGTCCGGCAGAAATATATGCATTGTATACCTGTAGAAGGTACGGAACTTTTGGTAGCTGCAGTTACCTACATTGACGAATACTCGGCGCCTGCCGGAGAGTTAGAAAGCGAGATAGCTGCCACGGTTCTGGCTACCACTCAAAATATAGATGACCAGGTGAAGAAGGCGCAGTTGATTTTCATTGCCATCTTCGGCGGGATGCTCCTCATTGCTGTTGCTGTGATATTTTTACTATCAAGGGCTATCACCAGACCGATACTGGCGCTGACCAAGGGCGCTGAGGTTATAGCCAAGGGTGAACTTGACTATAGCATCAAAGCAGACACTGGTGATGAAATCCAGCAATTGGCTGAACAATTCAATGAAATGGCTAAGGCCTTAAAGGAGTCTTATACTGGCTTGGAACGAAAGGTCGCGGAGCGAACCAAGCAAGAGCGACAGCGAGCGGAGCAGTTACGTGCCATAAACGAGGTCGGTCGTAAGATTAGCTCCATCGTGAAACTCGACGAATTATTGCCGTATGTAGGCAATCTGCTCCGCGAGACTTTTCACTACTACAATGTCAATATCTTTCTATTGGACCCCAGCTCTGGTACACTTGCGCTTAAAGCACTGTGTCTGAGCGGGCAGAAGGGGGTTATACCAGTGGGAGTTCCGTTGGAAGTCGATGAGGAGAGTATAGTTGGCTGGGTAGCTCAGGCGGGTGAGCCAATTCTAGCAAATGATGTAAGTGAGGATCCCAGGTATCGCTCTGTCGAGGCATTGAGAGACACCAAGTCCGAACTCGCTGTCCCGGTCAGAATTGGCGGTAAGGTTCTCGGGGTTCTGGATATTGAGAGCACGGAAGTTGATGCTTTTAGCGAAGCTGACTTGTTTACTGCACAGACACTGGCTGACCAGTTAGCTGTAGCTATTGACAATGCACGTCTCTACGAAGAGACACGCCAGATGGCGGTGATGGAGGAACGGAACCGTATGGCAAGAGAGATTCATGACACGCTGGCTCAAGGATTCAGTGGCATTATTTTACAGCTTGAGGCAGCTGAGCAAGCATTGGGTGAGGATACTTCAGCAACGGAGCGACATTTGAACCAAGCTCGAAGCTTGGCTCGAAAAAGCCTGGCTGAAGCTCGGCGGTCGGTGTGGAACCTTCGGCCTCAGGCTTTGGAACAGCTGCCTTTAGTTGAGGCGATTAAACAGGAGGTAGATAAATTCAGTCAGAGTATTGGGGTAAATGCGAAGTTCAGAGTTTCTGGTGCACGGCGTGACCTGCCACCTGAGCTAGAAGCAGGCCTTCTTCGCATTTGCCAGGAGTCCCTGACCAATGTGAGAAAGCATGCCAAAGCTACTGAAGTGGAGGTGAATCTGACTTTTAATGAGTCAGTGGTGGAGCTGAGTGTTAGCGACAATGGCATTGGTTTCAAACCAAGAACATCAGGTGGTGAAAAAAAGCGGGATACCTTCGGATTGATAAGTATGAGAGAACGTGTTCGAGGCTTAGGAGGTACGTTTGAAGTACAGAGCAGGAGAGGTAAAGGAACGCTGGTGAGGGTAGTTATTCCTACCAGCAAGGAGGTTTCGTAGTGGAAGCTATAAAGATTTTGATCGCTGATGACCATCCGGTGGTTAGAGAGGGGCTGTTTACCATGCTGGGTCGGGAGCATGACTTCGAGGTAGTTGGAGAGGCTAGAGATGGGGTGGAAGCAGTGAATAAAGCCAGGGAGTTGAAACCAGACGTAGTCCTTATGGACCTTCGGATGCCTGAGATGGACGGCGTCGAAGCTATGCGTCGGATTCGCTCAGCAATGCCTGATGTTAAATTCATAATCCTGACTACCTATAGCGATGACGAGTATATATTTAGTGGTATCGAGGCTGGTGCTCGGGCCTATCTCCTTAAAGATGCTCCGAGGGAAGATTTATTCAAGGCAATAAGAGCTGTTTATCGGGGTGAGTCACTTATTCAGCCAGTGGTGGCGTCAAAATTGCTCGACCGTTTCTCCGAGCTATCTCGCCGGACACCGTCTGGTGAGGAGCTTTCCGAGCGAGAGCTGGAAATATTGCGACTTATGGCTAAAGGTGCGGCTAACAAAGAGATTAGTGCTCAACTTAACATTGCCCAGAGTACGGTGAAGACGCATATTGCTAATATTTTTCAAAAACTGGGAGTGAGCGACCGCACCGAAGCCGTAACCCATGCTCTTAAGAAAGGTATAATCCGTCTTTAATCATACTAAAGGATTACTCGACATCGGAGAAAAGGTTGACTTTAAAGTCAACCTTTTTCCGCATGTGAAACCAGCCACTCTCCCGATTGTGAAACCGAGTTAAGAAGGTAAACTTAAAACAAGGTGATTGTTAAGGAGTTGAATTACGCCGAAGAAAGTGCAAGCATTGATATCGGGAGAGATGAAATATGGAAAAGATAAAGTTGCTGATAGTTGATGACAATGAGGTAGTCAGGGAGGGACTTAAGAGCATACTCGAGCCCCAAGTTGACATAGACGTGATTGGGGAGGCTGTGGATGGTTTGGACGCGGTGACGAAAGCGGAAAAACTGAACCCTGATGTCATTTTGATGGATGCCCACATGCCTGGCATAGATGGCACAGAGGCAACCCGCCGCATAAAGAGAAGCCTGCCTGATGTCAAGGTCCTGTTTCTAACGGTCTACGGCGATTATGTCGGTTCAGCGCTTGATGTTGGTGCCAGTTGGTACCTGACCAAAGATTGCAGGCGTCAGGACTTGATGGAAGCCATCAGGGTTTTGGCGCGGAGTAGCCGAGCCAAGGCAAAAAAACCGACTGAATAGATTTTTTTATAATAAAACAAATTAGACAGCAGTTCTAGGCATCATCTGAACGAGTCTCCATCGTTCTCTGTACCTCTTATCTTTGGGGCCTTTCCTCTATATCATCCTGACTGTGTTCTGTCCGTATTGAGCCATCCCTATCATTCTAGCTTTCTGTAGTCATTCTGAGCGAAGTGAAGAATCTCAGCAAGACATTAGAAGGCTTTCATTGTTGCTAATGTCGATAGCTAAACATTTCTAAATAGGGGCTTGAATTGTTCTCGGAATCTGTTAGAATTGAATCAAGCTTCAGGGGGCAAAGCCGGTTTTCAAATATTAAAGAGGAGGTGGAAAAGATGCCTGTTTATGTAATGCTAACAACGCTGACCGATGAGGGCAGAAAGACCATAAAGGAGAAGCCGGAGCGGATAAAGGAGGTTAACAAGGAAGTTGAGGCTATGGGGGCTAAGGTACTGGCTCAATATGCCTTACTTGGTCCCTATGATTTTGTAAACATCCTGGACGCTCCGAGCAATGATGCCATCAGCAGGATAGCTGTGGAACTGGGTGCCAGAGGCACCCTTGGAACCATGACTATGGCTGCTGTTAGTATTGATCAATTCGTGACTAGTCTGAAGAAGAAGTGACCGTAGCTAAGCCTGCCTTTGTCCCCTGAAGCCCTGAAATCACAGCTTTAAGTTTCTAGACTAGCAATTCCCCTATTGCTCTTCTTTTTTCAGAAGCTCAAGGAATTTGTAGTAGGCTGGTGGGAGTTGCCCCTCGAATCTGAGAAATGATGGTGTGGGATATCTGTGCATACCAGATTTGTGGCCCATCTCTAAACCTTGGATGGTCGACTCTACCTTGCTCATAGGAATAGTAAAGGCAAGCTCATGGTCCTGGGTCAGAGCGAAATATCGGTCACCGGCTCCGGACAAAATGAACTGACATTCATCTGTAAGCATTGTTCGGGCGATTAGTCCCGAGCAAGCTATACCGCCACCGGATATGGAAGTGAGAACACCGCCTGTAATTGCCACAGCACCTTGTACTAGTCTGGCTACTTGGGCAGGGTTTCCGTAGGACAGGATCAGGTGTGGTTCGAAACTGGCGGTGTGGAGAGTTGCGGCAAGTAGGTGACTATATTTACCGTATTCTAGCCTGCTTAAATTCTGAGCAGTTTTTGCGAACTGTTCCTTGGTGCCCAGTCCAAGGGACTCCGCGTAACTGCCATCGAGATACCCCTTGCCTGGCACGAAGCCCAAGACGAAAGCGCCATGAGGGCAACATTGATCTTCTTTGCCGATAGCTATTGTCCACCCGTAGCGCCGTGCCATAGCAATCCCCTGACATACTGTCACTGCGATACCCAAGTCGCGCTTGGGGATGCGGACTTTGTCTGGGAGTTCGTCACTGGATTGGCACATTTTGATGGCGACAGGAAAAGTCTGGGGCCTGACATATAAGTTGAGCGCTTCGTTGACCTCTTTTAAATTCAACGTGTTCCCCTAAACTTGCAGAAACCTTGATTACCTTAGGCTGGTCAAAACTGTCTCATAGTTGTCAACAATGCTTCGAATAACCTCGCCAACGCTCTTGATTTCCTTTATCATGCCGGCTATGGCACCGCAATATGCTTCACCGTTAGCCATATCACCTTCGAACTGCCCGGTTCGGGAACGGCTGCTGCCGAGAAAGGCCAGGAGCTCTTCAACCGAAGCCCCAGCAGCTTCCATATCCATTATTTTGGCGGCTACTTCATTCTTCAGTATTCTGGTTGGTCCGAGTTTTCTGCCGGTGATTACCGTGTCAGTGTCACTGGCCTTCACTATTGCTTCTTTGAAGTTTTGATGGGCGATACATTCGCGAGTGGCTACGAAACGGGTGCCCATCTGGACACCATCGGCACCCAGTGCCAGGGCAGCCACTACGCCTCTGACATCGGCAATGCCACCGGCAGCTACCACTGGAATTGTCACTGCATCTACTACCTGTGGTACTAAGGTAAAGGTGGTCAGTTCATCCAGGCCATTGTGGCCACCGGCTTCATAGCCCTCGGCAATAACTGCGTCCACACCTCGTCTTTCGGCGCTTTGGGCATGTCTCACTGCTGCTACTAAGTGGAGAACTTTTATCCCGGCTTCTTTGAGCCGGCTTGTGTATAAGGCTGGGTTACCAGCAGCCGTTACCACTACCTTTACCTTAGCGTCAATGACTGTAGTGACCAATTCCTCAATCTGGGGATTGTTCAATATAGGTAAATTAACTCCGAAAGGTTTGGAAGTTAAGCTTTTGGTTATTTCTAGCTGGTTTTTTAGATTTTCCACCTGGTCGTCATTGCGGCTCATTCCCGAGGTAGGACTGATTAAGCCTAAACCTCCGGCATTGGAAACTGCAGCAGCTAACTCAGCATTGGCAATCCATACCATCCCCCCCTGTATTATGGGGTATTCGATACCCAGTAGATCGCAAAGCCTTGTCCTTTTCATTGCTTGGTCCTCCTTTTAAATCAATTTGAATTCTATCACATCCACCAGTCCCATATCAGTCAACCTAAGTTCGGGTATTACTGGTAAGGCGATGAAAGAAAGAAGAGCGAAGGGTGCTGGGGGGATATTTCCTAGCCCTGATGCGGTTTTTTCCACATTCTCGAACTTTTTGACAACTGCTTCTAGAGGTTCGGGTGAGAGCAGGCCGGCGATGGGTAGCAGTAAAGCCGCCAGGATTTTGCCATCAACACATACTACTAATCCACCTTGCAATCTCTCAATCTCTTTGATTGCTGTGAAGATATCAGGGTCATTCGTGCCGACGGCTACTATGTTGTGAGAGTCGTGAGCTATGGATGAGGCTAGCGCGCCTCGTTTCAGGCCGAAGCCTTTAACCAGCCCCAGACCGATGTTACCGCTAGCCTTATGTCTTTCCACTACCGCCAGCTTTAATATATCTTCCTGTAAGTCAGGCATAACTACGCCATCTTTGGTTTTGACTCTCTCGATTCTTCGCTTGGTGACTATCTGGCCGGGGATGATTTCAATGACGGGGAGACTTTCTCCGCTTGTGGTTAACTTTAATGCTTCGATACCGAAGGGCTTAATTCGGACAGTATCGGTTAGCTCTTTAGCGGAGGTATTCGGTGTTGACATAAGATAATTACCTGCTGTGGCTACCAGATGACCTTTATAAAAGACCATATCTATTTCCAGTTGCGAAAGATCAGTGATGGTTATGAGGTTGGCTGTGTAACCGGGGGCGATGCCACCATGGTCGTATAGCCTGAAATACTCGGCGGTATTGATGGTTGCCATTTGTATCGCTCGCACCGGCTCAAGCCCCTTCTGAATTGCCTTCCTCACCACAGCATCGATATCGCCCTCGCTGAGCAAATCAGAGCAACTGCGGTCATCGACGACAAAAAAGCATCTACTGAACGTCCTATCGTTGACCAGAGGTAAAAGGGTAGCCAGATTTTTCTCCGAAGAGCCCTCTCGTATCATCAGGTGCATCCCCCGCCTTAGCTTTTCTCTGCCTTCCTCTAAAGCAGTCGACTCATGGTCTGAGCCAATGCCAGCGGCTAAGTAAGCATTCAGCCGCTTATTGGTAACACCCGGTGCATGCCCATCAATCACTTTGCCTTGGGCAGCGGCTATCTTTTTTAGAACTTCTTTGTTTCCGCTGATGATGCCGGGGAAGTTCATCATCTCACCAAGCCCGATGACATTTGGCAATTTTAGAGCCCTCTTGATGTCATGGGCGGTGATTTCGGCACCGCTTGTTTCCATGTGGGTGGCTGGAACGCACGAGGGAGCCATAAAGAACATGTCCAAAGGCAGCTTCTGTGCCCAGTCCAGAACGAACTTTATACCATCGAAGCCAGCAACGTTCGTTATCTCGTGCAGGTCAGTAATCACTGTAGAGGTGCCTCTCGGAACTACGGCTTGGGCATATTGAGCGGGATGTAGCATGGAGCTTTCTATGTGGGTGTGACCGTTAATAAGCCCGGGAGCTAGGTAGCTGCCTTTTAAGTCGATTATTTCCTTAGCCTTGAGATAATTGCCGAGCCCAGCAATCCTGTCGCCGTAAATGGCTACATTGCCTTCTTCTATGATGCCGACGAAGGTGTTTATTATCTTGGCGTTCTTAAGCAGCAAGTCTGCTGGGGCATCCCCACGGGCAACTGAAATCAATTTAGCCAGGCTCATAATTTGTTCCTTCTGTATCTGTCCCGAATCTTAGCGCCACACATCTGTTGCTTCAATATATGTAGTGTGAGGCTTTAGCCTCGCACGTACCCAGCCCCCAAGGCGACCCTAAAGGGTCGCAGCTACATTTCCCCTTTCCCTTGAAGGGAGAGGGTCAGGGTGAGGGTGAAATCTTAGTCTATAAAGCAGATGTCCCGCAAGTAGCGGAATTTCTCATTCCAATCTATGCCGTAGCCTACGATAAACTTGTTGGGCACGGTGCAACCGAGGTAATCGATGGTCACCGGAACCTCGTGGCGTGACGGCTTATCGGTCATGACGCAAAGCTTTAAGGACGCCGGTTTTTTCTTCCGTAGGTAGTCCATTAGAAAAGAAACGGTCAGCCCGGTATCAACTATGTCCTCAACCACCAACACATCTCTGCCTTTTATTGGTGTCTTTAGGCCCTGCACCACTTTCACCTTGCCCGAGGTTTCCGTGCCTGCGCCATAGCTGGAAAGCTTAACGAAATCCACCTCTACCGGCAGTTCAAGCTCACGGACCAGGTCGGCCATGAAGACAAAGGAACCTTTAAGAATGCCGATGAGCAGAGGTTGTTTGCCTTGATAGTGCCGCCTTATTTCAGCAGCCAGCCTGGCTACAGCCTTCTTGATTTCGTCTTGAGTGATCAGAACTTTAGGCTGCGAGGACATGGGGGTGATTATACCCTTAGCCTGTTCTCCTTGTCTATGTTAACAGTCCGGAGACCTAACCATGCGACTTTTAGAGCGGCTCTTTGTCAAATTGTGTGGAAATAGCTTCGAGATGGTACAAACCCCAGTAGCATCTTTCTCCAGTAGACCTCCACATTTCTCAGGCCATAGGAAATTCGTTTCAGCATCTTAATCTTGGTGTTACAGCCTTCAGTGAAGCCATTCGTGGTATGATTATCAAAGTGATTCAGGATTGGCTCCCGCCAGTGCTTTAGTGTGTTCCCCCATCTGATTAGCTCGCCGTCATCCGCTGATTTCAGGTTGAAGATGAATTCTCCAGCAGCTTGGTTGCCTCTCCTCGGCTTGGCTGCCGGTAGAGTTCCCTTATCTTTTCTTTAGCCCAATAAAATCCCTTCAGGGCAGGGTACCTCTCCAGAAGTGTATCCACCTTTTGCTTTTTCTCCTCGGTGAGTTTTTCTCTGCCTACCAGGAATATCTTCTTCGGTATCTGCACCTGCCTCTTTCGATGCACGTCTTGCTCTATTCTTCTGGCTTCGTCCATCCTTCTATTGGAGTCGGCTATTACATGGAACGGGTCGACCACTACCTTAGCTAAAGGAAATACTGCCTCTGCCGCCTTCCTCAAGCTCTCTTTCATATCAATGCACACTTCCTTGACCTTGCCTGCAGGGATCTTGGTCAGAAACTTCTTCAGGGTGACTATGCGGTCATCTCTAAGGATTCCCACCACTTTTCTCTGTTTCACCTCAGTAACAGTGTGTACCAGCTCTTGATGTCTGAAGCTATGCTCATCGATGCCCAGGTATATTTCGTCCTCATCCTGCATGAAGCCCATCGCTTCCTCGTCTATTTCTCTCTCCAAAAGGCGGCGCAATGTGCCGTAGCCTACTCCCAGTTCCCTCGTCACCTGGCTGAAGTTTCTGTCTTTGAGCTGCCACAAAGCCTCTGCTTCGGCCGGTCTGGTAAGCCTGGAGCGCGACCGCACCAATTCCCTGCCTTCGGTAAAGGTGCGCTTACAATTGCAGCACTTCCACCGCCGGCGATGGAACTCAAGATAAACCTTTTTGCCATTGCTCCAGGTATGAAGCATTTCCCTCGACTTGCACTTGCCGTGCCCGTAGAGCCTACTTGAGCCGCAATGAGGGCATTTCTCTCTTCCCTTAACCTCTATCTTTACCATCACCCTATCCTCCCCTCCCCAGACCTCCCCCACTTTATAATCTTCAAGCCCCAACAAGATTGTGGTACCATTATCTTGGCCCTTGGCCATGGTGGTAAGACCTCCCTTCGTTTAATTTTCTGCTCTGGGGTTCTTACCACCATAATCTTTTTTCGAGATATTTTTCCACGCAATATAAAATACAGCCTTTTAGAGCTTGACAAAAATTTAACAATCAAGTAGTATGGTTAATAGAGGCTCCTGGAGAACGGTTGGTCATCTGTTAAGGATGGCAGCATCTGTAGAGATGTGGGGAACTACCGCCGGGGGCTTTTTCATATGGTAGTTAGCCATTTGTATGTCCCAGTTAAGAGTTGTTGAATCTGGTTGCTTTTGTGGGGCATGAACTTGATACCATAGCCGAATACCTTACTACCCCGTCTGTATAGCTTGTCTTTAAGCGCCAGTAGATACGAGTCTTCAATCACACCGTATTTAAACTCCACGGCCTCATAAATAGCACCACAGACGCTGTCTGCCAGTTGCAGTAAATTAGATTGAGATTTCGCCTTCGGTTGCACACCTAGAATACAATCCTTCCTGATTTGGCACTCCGGTTGGCTTTGAATGTAGTCTAGATATCCTCTTAACTCCTCGTATTTAATTCCAGCTTTGTTCTCAGGATATAGCCTTACTTTGTCGCTCTTATCGTCGCAATACCAACTAATGCGTTCTACCAATCTCCTGAAAGCATAGAAGTATAGTCTCTTACCTTTTAGCTTCGGATTTGTATTGACTATGTCAAGGTGTTGTGTGTCCACTAGAACTGTGCAGATGGTAAAATCGCTATTGGCTAGCTCTTCGGTAACTGCCTTTTTCCGGGGATGGCTGAGTTCTGCCCAATGGAGAACTTTGTCAGCACTCAAGTTGATTCTCTGTTTTAGGCGGTGATAAGTGGAGCCTAACGCTGTGGCTTCATCCTGGCTGGCGATCAAGGCAGTTATGACGAACCACTTTGTTCCTTTGCCTCCTGTGCCCTCATCTCCAGATTCATCTATGTAGGCGTAGAATTCTGTCATTTTGTGAGAATTGGTTTATTTGGTAATTTCCTGCCATAGCCGGTGGAGGATTCTGTCTCTGGTTCGGGGATTGGCGATGAAGCTGAGATGGGCTTCTATGGCGTCATCTATTTTAGCTTTAAGGCTCTCTAATTCAGGGACTATGGTTTCCAGGTAGCCCTCATCTTTGGGTACTTTGACCTCTACCATTCCAGCCTGAAGCCAGACTCTAAGGTAGCGGGCTTCAAACTCTGAGGCGCAATCTATGTATTCTTTGCCTGAATACAGCCGCCAGCCGAGCAGGCTTTGACGAACGGCGATTTCATCGCCGGCTTTGGGCAGTGCTTTAGTGTAAAGCTGTTTCTGGCTTAGAACCTTTTCTCGATGGAACTTACCCAAGGTATCATCGCCGACTTTCTCCATCACCGTTTTCACCAGCAAGTCAACATCAATGCCTTCCCTGGTCTTTTTCCTCTTACCGAAGCTTTTGGCCTTTTCCAGCCGCGATTTCACTAGGTCAATCACCGCCCGGTAGACCTCAAGCTGCTCATCATCAGTCAAGCCCAGTATTTCGCCCATGATGATTTTATCCAGCTCGCGGCGGTCGGGTTTGACCTTATCTAAGGAGACTTGCTCAGGTGAAAAGGCACCGAGCTCGTTGAAAGTATCGTGGAGTGTGCTAGCAGAAAGTTTCTTTAATTTTATAATCGCAATCTTTCGCTGTTCATCTGTTGCCTTTGATGGTGCTATAATGGGAAGCTTCTCGATATCAATCCCCTCCAGCTTTAGAGGACCACTGCCACCGCCGTAGGAACGGCCATAAAATTCCTTTGTCAACATTGTAACTGCAGATGAAAGAGCAGCCGCACATAAAGTCGATTCCGCTTCATCCAGTAGTATCTCGAATAAATTATGGTCTGGGTAAACTTTAAAAGGATTATGAAAGACAATGTGACGATAGGCTTGGATCATTGCAACTAGGAGTGTTCCTGGTTGCCTTTTGCCCAAATCATACCATCGTTGCCTCGAACTGCATGTATCTCGATTATGGTAACCTTTGGTTTCGCCTTCTCTGATGTATTTTAAGACGTTGGTGCCTCTCAAGTCTTTTTTGTCTTTGTGAATCATGAGCACGCGATATTTCAAGTCCTCAGGCTTGACGATAATGGATTTGCATTCCCTGGGGCTTTTGATGACATAGTTGGGTATCCAATTTCCATTATCGTCCTGGTGCATCCAGAATTCTCTCTCAATGCCGTGCCTCTTTATCTCATCTTCAGTTAAGTAGAAGAACTCATTGGCGCCGGTCTTAATGCCAAATCTCACGTCGGCGATTTGCTTCAGCGGTACCAGCTTATCTTTGCCCTTCTCCAGAATCTTGAAGAAGATGTCCGGGGCTCTGAGGTATTTGCCCCACTTGGAGCCCACGTATTCGTTCTTCTCTAGGTCAAAGCCTTCTTCCCATAGTTCGCTCTGCTTTTTGGGGTAGATTCTAAAATCCTCGTCATCGTAAAGCTCATTATGGGCGAGGATGGTCTTAATAAACTTATCTTTTATGGCGTTACGCCTTTCCACCTGTCGCTCCCACATATCCTGTGCTGAGGGTATGAAGTAGCGTAAAGGCTTTTTCAGGTAGGCGAAGCGGACAATGTTTTCGTTACGCTCGCGGCGCTTATCCTCGCCGGAGCATTTCTCAAGTATGATGATGCAGGTGTTTATGTCGGCATCTTCAAACCAGCGCTCGACCTTGGATTCAATGATGGCGATGATTTTGTAGTTTTTGAGAAAGAACTCCTGCAAGCCTTTGCCGTAGTCAACATCGAGCCAGGAGTTGGAGACGACGAAGCCGAACCTGCCGCCGTTTTGCAGGAACTTGGTGCCGTGGACGAAGAAATAGGCATAGATGCCAGCCCGTTTTGAGATTTCAGCCAGTTGCCTGTCTTTACTATCGAACAGAGCGTTATCTATGAGGCTCGCTTTGTAGCCTTTATCTTTGGGGGCGATGTCGCTTATCTCCTCCTGGCGGGTGTAAGGCGGATTGCCGACGACGCAATCGAACCAGCGGGGATATTCAATCTCCCTTTCCTTCTTGCCAAGGGTTGACGCTCTTGCCCGGCGCCACTTTCGCGGCAGCTCGAAGCCGCCTTCAGTGCTCAAAAGGTTGAAGAAGTCCTCTTGAAGTATATTGGGGTAATTTCTATCCGCGGCCAAATCATTGATAGCCAGGTTTATGGTGGAGAGGTGAGCCGGGAACTTGGCGATGTCATTCCCCCACAAGGTATCAAGTATGTCTTCATGCTTGGAGAGCTGATTCAGCAGTCTCTTGTGCTGGTAAGCACGGACCAGGAATGTGCCGGCGCCGCAAGCCGGGTCGAAGACTTTAGCTTTAGCAGCTTTGCCTTGCAGGCAGAACTCGATGATGATATCAACAACATCGGGATTGGTGAAGTACTGGCCTAGGTCATGCCGTTCCTCTTGAGGGATGAGCTTTTCGAAGATTTTGCCGATAATATCGTAGCCGAGTTTGGAAAAGTCATATTGCCTGAGTATATCCACCAGCTCTCTTATTTCTTTGACCACCTCTTTTACTTCGGGGAAGGCGATGGTATCGATGAAGTCAGTGGTATAAATCGTCTCGTAGTCTATTTTGAGGACTTCATCGAAGAAGCTCTGTAATATCTTTTGAAGTTGTGCTCCCTTGGTCAAGCCTTCAGAGATTTGTAGAGAATCGAGCTTCTGGGGACGTTTAGCCTGAAGCGCCTCGTAGAACAGGATTTTGTTGGCCAGCAGGTAGGCGGTCTGTCGTGCCGTTTTATCGAAGTCCTGAGGCTGCCAAACGAAGCTCCAGCCCTGGTCATTAAACCATTTGCCAAGCTGTGAATTAAAAGCGGCATCTTTATGGCATTTATCCTCGATTATCCTGGTGTACTGTCGGGCGAGCCTGATTATCTTGTCGTGGATTCTGTAGACAAGAAGGTCGTCGATGGCCAGTTTTGGCTTAACTTTCTTACCCGAGTGAACCTCATAAAGGTCGGTGAGGAAGCGTTCCAGTCCGGAAAGGATACTATTTTTGTATCTTGGCTCCTCTATCAGGTCTAAATTCTCAATCTGGGAGAGAAAGTATTTGTCCTGGATTTGTTCCTCTAAAGGTCTTAAGCTATTGACCTTTTGGGTGTCGAACCAATAGAGATGTTGGAAATTGGACGTGGCAAAGTATTTGGCACTTCTTTGGGTAGCTTTCTTTCTGGCTGGCTCCTTGAGCTCCTCTTCATCGAAGGCGTCATAATAAGGCTGCTTTGTTTCAATAACACAGATGGCATTTTGGCTGGTGGGGCTTTCAAACAGGATGATGTCTACCCGTTTTCTATTGCCTTCTTGAGTTGTCTCTACCTCGGCTTGGCCCAGAGGCAAGCCTTTTCTTTTGATGATGTTATTCATCTCTTCGGCAAGCTTGGCGGCCCCCGTCCACTCTGTTTTGTGGATAGTAGTAAATGGACTGGGAATTCTGACCGAACCAGTTTTAGGTTTCCTCATGGTCTTTTAGAACCTCGTTGACGATGCGGCGGGCGATTTCGAAAGCAGCAGCGATTCTGATTGCCTTGACGTCTCCCAAGCCTTTCATCTCCAGGAATTTGCTCAGCGGCTGGTTTGCCATGCCTTTGAAGGAGCCAAAGCGTTGAATAATCTCCTCAGCGATTTGCTCGGCTGGCTTATTTTGGGTACCGGTGGAGATTAGAATTGCCAGAAGCTCGGCATCAGACAATGCTTCGGGACCGACTTCGCGGAACTTGCCGCCGGGGTGTTGCCATTTTGGCTGATTTGTCACCTTACTTAGCCCTTGATGAGGTGATTATAATGTAGCTGTAGGTTTCTGTCTATAGAATAGATTCTTCGCTGTGCTCAGAATGACAGGAGCGAAGGGCTCGCAATGACGGTTTGAGTTGTAGGGCTTTAGCCCGAAATCAAATCAAACACGTAGTCGCGAGGCTTTAGCCTCGCTATGGCGACCTTAAAAGGTCGCCGCTACATTGGTGGGTGGAATAGGCGACCCTAAAGGGTCGCAACTACATTGATGGGTCATATCTTGGTGGTAGGTTGGTACGCTTGAGGGGCTTCAGCGCTTAACAATCAGTTTTTTAACAGCTTTCTGGAGGCCTTCGATGGTGAGTTCGAACATGGAAAAGACTTTCCGGACCATAAAAACTGTGGGTTCGTTCCAATAGTTTTGTGATTCGGGGTTTAGCCAGGTGCAGTGGCTGAAATGGTCAGCAATCTGTTTGAGACGGGCTAATCCCGGCTTGTGGTTTCGTTCGTAGTAATAAATGGCACCGTAGACATTGTTTAGCTCCGATGGTGCCATCCAGGCATCTCCTACTAATATGACCTTATAATCTGGTTCCATGGTGTGCAGCAGGTGGTCGGTACTTACTGCATCTCGACGCTCGATATCTTTATAAACGTAGTCGTATATACAATTATGGAAATAATAATACTGGAAGTCCTTGAAGTGGGCACTGCGGTGTGCAGCCGAGAAGAGGAGGCTACAGAGGTGGGCAAAGGGGTCCATAGAGCCACCCACATCCATAAGAAGAAGCAACTTTACCTTGTTGTGTCTGCTTTGTCTCCACTTCAACTCGATTTCGCCAGCGTTCTTGGCGGTAGCATCTATTGTCTTATCCAAATCCAGTTCGTCCTCAGGCCCGATGCGTTTAAGTTGTCGTAGTCCTTTGAGGGCTACTTCAATCTGACGGATATCGAGCGTCAGGTCATGGCGGTAGTTGCGGAATTGCCTTTGTTCAGCGATTTGAATGGCGCTTCTGCCGCCTCCTCCACCCCCAAGCCTGAAGCCAGCCGGATGTTGCCCAGAATGTCCGAACGGTGAGGTGCCTCCTCGACCAATCCAATAGGCGCCTCTATCATGTTGCTCTGTCTGCTCCCGAAACCTTTTTTCAAGCTCCTCCAGCAATTCATCCAAATCCATAAGGTCCAGCAGTGCCCTTTCCTCTTCAGTTAGGAGCATCCTGTTGAAAGGGTCTTTAAGCCAGGCCAGAATTTGTTCTGAAATCTCTGCCGGGGCTTTAATGCCTTTGAAGTATTCTTGGAAAGCAATGTCATAATGGTCGAAGTAAGCTTCGCTTTTGACCAATATGGCTCGGGCCAGATAATAGAAATCATTTAGAGTGGAGATGTAGCCCCTGGATAAAGCTTCCATAAGGGTCATCCATTCTGTGATTGAGACGGGTACCTTTCTCTCCCTTAAGGTGTAAAAGAAGTCGGTAAACATACGAGTGCCTATCTACCGTTTATTAACGTAGCGTCTCGTAGCCGTCTATAGTCTTTGTGGTTTGTATCTTCTTCATGTAGGTATTTACGAAATAGGCATAGTCTGTTTCTTTCTTCAATAAGGTGCCGGCAAAAGGAATCTCACTGGGTATCACCTCATCTGGTGTGCTGCTGGCGATGAGAACACGAATCCAGTCTATAAGTTCGCTTGTTGACGGTTTCTTGCGGAAATCGTCAATTTTTCGTAGTGAATAGAACGTTGTCAAAGCCTGGCGAAGGAGACTATCCTGTATATCGGGGAAGTGTACCTTGACTATTTCCTCCATTAGCGGCGGGTTAGGAAATTCAATGTAATGGAATATACAGCGTCGCAGAAAAGCGTCAGGCAATTCCTTCTCAGCATTGCTGGTTATGACCACTATAGGCCGGTGAGCTGCAACAATACTCTCACCCGTCTCTGGGATATAGAAGCTCATCTCATCTAGCTCATTGAGTAAGTCGTTAGGGAATTCGAGATCGGCTTTATCTATCTCGTCAATGAGGAGCACAAGCTCCTCTTTGGAGGCGAAGGCTTCTCCTAATTTGCCCAGCTTTATGTATTGCCTAATGTCGGAGATATCTTTATCACCGAAGCGACTGTCGTTTAGCCTCTGCACAACATCATATACATATAGCCCTTCTTGGGCTTTGGTAGTGGATTTTATATTCCAGACAATCAGCTTTTTATTTAGGCCTTTGGCGATACTGTGGGCCAGCAGCGTCTTTCCTGTTCCTGGTTCGCCTCTGACCAACAGAGGCCTTCTTAAGGCTATGGCCACATTGACAGCATTTCTCAGAGCTTCGGAGGTAACATAGTCATGCGAACCTTTGAATTTATCGAAACCGTCATTAACCATTATTTAAATTTGCCTCCATTAGCGGTCGTGCTTTGTATTGCTATGCCGTTGCTAATTGTAGTCCATATTGAAGCCTAAAGCAATTTAGCCAGTTGAAGCTATTTATCGGTGCAGGCTTTTTCGTAGTAGGAACATACGTTGGAAAGAGCTTTTACTGCTCTCTGGAGAGATGGCGATACGGCGATGCCAGCTTGAAGGAAGCGGTCTTGCACTCGTCTCCTGTCTGTCTCCATGTCTATCTTGTCAACATTGGTTGCCAGCTCTCCGAGAATAGCCAAGAGCGGCTTTTTGACCCTCTTCCTTATGTCTACCAGCACCTCGGCACGTTTCTCAGAGTCTGCTCCAGGCATTCCTACGAGTTGCGGGGTTCCGTAGAGGAAAATACGGTCGATGATTAGGGTATCTATTCCATCCCAGGAAAGGAGGATTTCCAGGACTTTTTGGAGTACCGAAGGGGGGAGTGTGGGGGTTCCTATATCAACCGGGTTTCTGATGCTTGTCCCGGCTGGAGGAAGAAGAACCCTTAGCTGTTGTTGAATGTCAGGCGGTGATGTAGGAATCTGGAGTCCGACTTGCTCACAGGCATCGCTGGCAGCAACTCCTACTGAGCCTCCTCCGCCGACCACTGCAACCCTTCGCCCGACGCCTTCTGAGAAGTGGGGGAAAATGGCTGTGGTATCAAGGAATTCTTCAAAGTTGTCTACCAATACCGTTCCGGTTTGTCTGGAGAACGCTTGCCATACAGCTTTTTCTCCGCCCATAGAGCCGGTATGGCTATTCACTGCTCTTTTCCCGGTTTCAGTAAGCCCACCCTTCCATATAATAAGCGGCTTCCTCCCCAAAAGGCCCTTAGCCAGGTCGAAGAAGCGCTTTCCATCCTTTACTCCTTCTACATAGGCGGCGATGGTTTTGGTCTCAGGGTCATAAGCCAGGTACTCTAAGAAATCGCTCTCATTGAGGTCGCAGGCGTTTCCGTAGCTCATGACTTTACTGAACCTTAGTCCGTATCCGCTGGCTGCCCAGATGAAGTGGGTGGCTAGTCCGCCACTTTGTGAAATGAGGGCAATGTTTCCGCTTTCTTTTGGATATTTAGGTCCGGGCATGAGCGTAAGTCCTCCATGAGGAAAATATACGCCAAAGCAGTTGGGGCCTATGATGCGGAGGTTCCCTTTAGCCAGTGCCACTATTTCTTGCTCGAGCCTGTGTCCTTCCTCACCTACCTCGCTGAAGCCGGCGGTAAATATCTCCACTGCCCGGACACCTTTAGCTACGCAGTCTTCTATGATTCTGGGGACGGAGCTTGCCGGTGTGCTGATATAGGCGAAATCGACAGGCTCTGGGATTTCTCTAATACAGGGGTATGTCTTGCGACCCAATATCTCGCTCTGCTCAGGGTTGACTGGATAAAGTTTACCTTTAAATCCAAACTCTATCATCGCTCTTAAGAACCGATTACCCGGTTTGTCCTCATCAGATGAAGCTCCCACCACCGCCATTGAGTTCGGGTGAAATATAGGCTCGAATTCCTTGACTTTATCCATTGGTTACCTGGGCTCAGTTGAAATCTATGCCTCAAACGAGGCATAAAACCAACAAATTTTACACCAAAGCGGGTTTGATGCCAACCGGAGTTGGCTTGGCGATGGTGTCAAGCTAGAATATGATTACTACTAATAAGGTGGGTTTTCCTTTGTACGGTCGAAGGTTTGTACGAAAAACTCGAAATTTTTAAGAAAAAGGGTTCAAAAGCCCTTGACAAAAAACAAATTTAGTGTTAGGCTTATCATTTGTTGCGTTGAAATGCCTTGTCGATTTCCTATTAACTTTTTCCCCAATTACAATTCATAGTTACAATCTATCTCTTGGTTAAAGTACCACTTCTGAGACATTTGTCTTAATTTCTGATGGGAGAGCTATGTCTATTTCATTAGTGTCTGAAAAACGAAGCATTGATTCGGAGAAGAGAAAATCCTTCGCTAAATTGCCCGAGGTCTTAGAGATTCCTAATCTTATCAAGGTTCAACTTGATTCTTTTCGTTGGTTTCAAGAAGAGGGGTTAAGGGAGCTTTTACAAGAAGTTTCCCCCATTCATGACTTCACCGGTACGCGGTTAGAGTTGCATTTCGTTGGCTATGAGTTTCATCAGCCTCCATACTCAGTTGACCAATGTCGTCAGCGGGATATTACATATGCAGCTCCTCTCTATGTTAGAGCCAGGTTGATAGTTAGAGAACCCAGGGGGGAGATTCCGGAGCAGGAAATATTCTTCGGTGACATCCCTATTATGACAGAGAAAGGCACCTTTATAATCAGTGGTGCGGAGAGGGTGGTGGTTAATCAGTTGCTTCGTTCCCCGGGTATTTATTTCAGCCTACAACAAGACTCAGCTAGTGGGCGTGAGCTATGTACTGCCAAGTTGATCCCTGAGCACGGTGCCTGGCTGGAGTTTGAAACGTCCAACAGGGATGTGATTTTTGTAAAAGTAAATGGCAAGAGGAAGATCCCCGTGGCGATTTTGCTGCGTGCTATCGGCTATGACAACGATAGCGAACTGCTGGAGCTTTTCCGGGATGTGGAAACCTCGTCAGAGCATACCTTCATACAATCTACAATGGAAAGAGAGCCTTCTGTCAGTACCAGAGAAAAAGCTCTGGTTGATATCTATAAGCGTTTGCGCCCTGGTGAGCCGCCTACTCATGAGAATGCTCAAACCCTTCTGAATAATCTTTTCTTCAATCCCAGACGTTATGACTTGGGTAGAGTTGGACGATATAAGCTCAACAATAGATTAGGTCTTGATATTGATGAGCGTTGCCGCTGCCTAACCAAGGAAGATTTTATAGAAATAGTACGGCGCATTATCAAGGTCAATAACGGTAAGGAGGAACCGGATGACATTGATCACCTACGTAATCGGCGAGTACGGACGGCAGGGCACCTTATACAGAACCAGTTTCGTATCGGGTTGCTACGTTTAGAGCGGGCAATTAAGGAACGCATGAGCATTGTTGGCCCTGAAGCTGCCACCCCAGCTACTTTAATTAATAACCGCCCTATAGTTGCTGCTGTGAGGGAGTTTTTCGGGGGTTCACAACTCTCTCAATTCATGGACCAAACTAACCCATTGGCTGAACTGACTCATAAGCGTCGTCTCTCAGCAATGGGGCCGGGTGGGCTGTCCCGTGAGCGTGCCGGTTTTGATGTTCGCGATGTGCACCATTCTCATTACGGAAAAATCTGTCCTATAGAGACACCGGAAGGGCCAAATATCGGCCTTATCGGCTCTCTGGCTACTTATGCGTCAATTAATGACTATGGCTTTATACAGACACCTTACCGTAAGGTCATCCACGAGGTGCCTAATACCGTTGAAAACTTGATAAATAGGTCAGTCTTGGAGGACATAACTGACTCGAAAGGGGATATCATTGTTTCTAAAAGGACTCTAATTACTAAAGAGATTGCTAAAAAGATAGCCTCTTTGTCTTCTCAAACCATAAGAGTTGTTCCTTTCGTCTCTGAACAAATTGTCTATCTGACCGCCGACGAAGAAGAGCGATATGCGATTGCTCAGGCTAATGCTCTTCTTAACCAAAGAAACGAATTCATTGAGGATAGAATCGGTGTCATAAGAGGGGGCAAATATCTTAAGGAACCTGCAGATAAGATAGATTTCATGGATGTTTCACCGAAGCAAGTTTTTAGTGTCACTACTTCCCTTATACCTTTTCTTGAGCATGATGATGCTAATAGGGCTCTGATGGGGTCAAACATGCAGCGCCAGGCTGTGCCTCTACTTCGCCCCGAAGCCCCATTAATAGCCACTGGGATGGAAAAAGAAGTAGCTAAGTATAGTGGACAGGTTGTATTTGCCAGGGAGGATGGTGAAGTTGTTTCAGTTGACAGTACTCAAGTCACGATTGCTAAAGAGAATGGGAATGAGCATGTCTATCCGTTAATGAAATTTGTTCGAACTAATCAAGGAACTTGTGTCAATCAGCGTCCTGTAGTGTCAAAAGGCGATAAAGTCAAAAAGGAGCAAGTTATAGCCGATGGTTCAGCGACAGATTGTGGTGAACTTGCCTTAGGGCAAAATATCCTTTGCGCCTTTATGAGCTGGCGGGGATACAATTTTGAAGACGCAATTATCATTAGTGATAGACTGGTGAAAAACGATAGATTTACCTCAATCCACATTGAGAAGTATGAAATAGAGGCTCGCGAGACAAAACTGGGCACAGAGGAGATTACTAGAGATATACCCAATGTAGGGGAGGAGAGTCTGCGTGATTTGGATGAATCTGGCATCATCCGGATAGGTGCTGAAGTCGGTCCAGGGTCCATCTTAGTGGGCAAGATCAGTCCCAAAGGAGAGACCGAGTTAACTGCTGAGGAGAAACTGCTACGGGCTATCTTTGGTGAGAAGGCCCGTGAGGTAAAGGATAGCTCTTTGAGGGTGCCACATGGCGAATGTGGGAAGGTGATCGATGTCAGGGTTTTCTCTCGTGATAATCATAGTGATTTACCTGCGGGTGTTTATTGTCTAATACGGGTGTGGGTTGCACAGAAACGGAAAATCTCTGTGGGAGACAAAATGGCTGGAAGACATGGTAACAAAGGCGTTATATCCTGTATCTTACCTGAGGGAGATCTGCCTTTCCTACCTGATGGTAGGCCAGTGGATATAATCCTTAATCCCATTGGTGTCCCGTCACGCATGAATATAGGGCAAATCCTAGAGACCCACTTAGGCTGGGCTGCTGAAACACTAGGTCTTAAAGTGCTCAATCCGATTTTTGATGGAGCTAATGATATTGCCATTGAGGATGCTTTAGCTAGGGCATGGATAGTTCAGCAGGCAGGCGTAATTAACCGGGCAAGTCAAGGTGATTCTAACACTGTTGAACTTAATCAGGCTAAGACTTGGCTTGCTGATAATGGTTATAACGCTGAGAAAGTATTCGATGATCGCTATCCTAGGGAGGCGAGGAAAGTTTGCCTTCGCTTATGGCTTGAAACCCTGGGTGTTAAGGTTTATGGACTCAGTGATGAGGAAGTAGAAGGGATTGTAGAAAAGGTTTACCTTGAACAGAGACAATCGCCGCCTATATTCGGCAAAGTTACTCTTCATGACGGGCGAACCGGCGAGCCGTTCGACCAACCGGTGACTGTAGGCAGTATTTACATGATGAAGCTAATTCACCTTGTTGAGGACAAGGTGCATGCTCGGTCTACTGGCCCTTATTCTCTAATCACACAGCAACCTCTTGGTGGAAAGGCTCAATTTGGTGGGCAACGATTTGGCGAGATGGAGGTATGGGCATTGGAAGCCTATGGTGCCAGTCATACGCTTCAGGAACTGCTCACTGTTAAGTCAGACGATGTAGCCGGTCGAGCCAAAGCTTATGAGTCCCTTGTTAAAGGTGAAGATATATTTCAACCGGGTGTCCCTGAATCATTTAAAGTTCTTTTTATGGAATTACGTAGCTTATGTCTAGCCGTTGAGCTACTTAATGAAGAGGAGGAAATGGTAAGTTTCCTGGAAGAGAGGAAGAAAATTGGTACTAAGCTCAGAGGTTTGAGCTAAAGGAGACAGATGGCTGAGGTTAATGATTTTAATGCAATCCGTATTTCACTGGCTTCGCCAGAGCAAATTAAAAGCTGGTCCTACGGCGAGGTAACTGAGCCTGAAACAATCAATTATCGAACCCTAAAACCGGAAAAAGACGGACTTTTCTGTGAAAGAATTTTCGGACCAACTAAGAATTATGAATGTTATTGTGGGAAGTATAAGAAGATACGCTATCGTGGTATTACCTGTGATAGATGTGGAGTTGCGGTAGAGCATTCGAGGGTACGCCGGACGCGTATGGGCCATATCGAGTTGGCTGCTCCGCTGGCTCACATTTGGTTTGCTAAAGGGGTGCCCAGTCGGCTGGCATTGCTTCTTGATGTTTCCCCCCGAAACCTGGAGCGTGTACTTTACTTTGCGCAATATATCGTTACCTCGGTTAATGAATCGGCGCGTGATGAAAGGATTAAAGAACTTAAAGAGAGGCTCTCACAGCAGATTGCTGAGGGAGGGCGGTTGTTAGAGAATCAGGTTGCGGAGATAGAAGCGAAAGTTCAGTCGGATCCAGACCAAGAAGCTTTAGAAAAGATAAATCAGCTACGACGCGAGTTTGTTGATAAAAGAGGTGAACTTGGAGGCGAGTTCCACGACAAAATGTCAGAGCTAGAGAATCTGAAACCGCTGAAGCTTCTTACAGAGAGCCAATATCAAGAGCTTAAGCAGGAATTCGGCGACTTTTTTGAAATAGGCATGGGGGCGGAAGCCATCCTTGATGTTCTTAAAGGCATTGATCTTGAAAAGTTGCGTCGGGAACTCATTGAAGAAGTCCGGTCGAGTTCAGGGCAACGGCGCAAGAAGGCCAGCAAGCGATTGCGGGTAGTTGAAGCTTTCTGGCGCAGTGGCAATAAGCCTGAGTGGATGATATTGACTGTGCTTCCAGTATTACCCCCGGAGCTTCGACCCATCGTTCAGTTAGACGGAGGCCGATTCGCCACCAGCGACCTTAATGATCTTTACCGACGTGTGATCAATCGCAATAATCGTCTCAGGCGACTGATTGATTTAGGAGCTCCAGAAATTATCATCCGCAATGAAAAGCGTATGCTTCAAGAGGCCGTGGACGCACTTATTGACAGCGGGCGAAAGGGACGAGTGCCGATAATGAGCGGCACTCATAAATTAAAATCGCTGTCTGACATGCTTCGAGGTAAACAGGGTCGTTTTCGCCAGAACCTTTTGGGTAAACGAGTAGACTATAGTGGTCGTTCAGTTATTGTTGTTGGCCCTGAATTGAAGCTCCATCAATGTGGTTTGCCCAAGCACATGGCCTTGGAGTTGTTCAAGCCTTTTGTTATGCGTCGGTTGATCGAACAAGGCTATGCTCATAACATCAAGAGTGCTCGAAGACAGGTGGAGAAAGCTAGACCCGAGGTGTGGGATATTCTGGCAGAAGTGGTTAAAGAGCACCCGGTGTTGCTTAATCGAGCTCCAACATTGCATAGATTGAGTGTCCAAGCTTTTGAGCCTGTACTTATTGATGGCAGTGCTATCCAGATCCATCCTTTAGTGTGTACTGCCTTTAATGCTGATTTTGATGGTGACCAGATGGCGGTTCATGTGCCTCTTTCTCGGGCGGCAGTGAAAGAAGCTAGAGATAAGATGCTTAGCATCTATAACATGTTGCTGCCGAGTTGCGGCGAGCCGGTAATGACGCCAACTTTGGATATGGTTCTGGGTTGTTATTATCTCACCAATACTAGACTTGGGGCTAAGGGTGAAGGGATGGTTTTTTGCGACTTTGAAGAAGCTAAGCTGGCCTATGAATTAGGAATTGTCAGCTTGGATGCTGAAATAGAGGCAAGAAACAAAGATGGAGACGGACAGAGATTAAAGACCAGTGTTGGTCGAATTTTGTTCAATGAGGTTTTACCTCCTGAATTTCGATTCTATAATCAAGTAATGGACAAAGCTACTTTGAAGCGCTTGGTGTTAGACTGCTATCGTTTGTTGGGAAGTGCCCCCACCGTTACTATGCTTGACAATCTTAAGCAGCTCGGCTTCGAATATGCTACTAAATCGGGCACCACCATTGCTGCGAAGGACATCGAAGTGCCTCGAGATAAAGCAAAGCTTCTTGAAGAGGGTGATGAGAAAATAGCTGTTATCGAAAGCCAGTTTAACCGAGGGCTGATAACCGAGGATGAGCGCTACAGCGGTGCAATTCAAGTCTGGACAGAGGCTACGGACAAAATCACAGAAACCATCTCCCAATCCTTGGACCGCTATGGCGGTGTATATATGATGGCAACCTCAGGGGCGAAAGGAAATATTTCGCAAATCAGGCAAATGGCTGGTATGCGAGGTTTAATGACTGATCCTGCAGGAAGGATAATCGATTTCCCTATCAAGTCAAGCTTTCGTGAAGGGCTCTCGGTGATGGAGTATTTTATATCCACTCACGGGGCTCGCAAAGGATTGGCTGACACTGCTTTGAGGACTTCAGATGCGGGTTATCTTACCCGCCGCCTTATTGATGTGGCTCAAGATTTGATCATATTCGAAGAAGATTGTGGTACTGAAGAGGGTATTTGGCTATTTGAGAAAACTGAGAAAGAATTGTTAGCTCCCTTCAGTGAGCGGCTAGTCGGGCGTTTAGCTGCAGCTGATATTACTGATTCGAGTACGGGTGAGATTATTGTACGCAGGAATGAGGAAATTGACGAGGAAAAGGCAAAACGAATTACCGAGGCTGGTATTAATCAAGTATGTGTGAGGTCACCGCTTAGTTGTCATTCCCGCCGTGGTATCTGCCAATACTGTTACGGACGCGATCTTGCCAGAATAGGGCTAGTGGAAACTGGCACTGCAGTAGGCATTATTACCGCCCAGAGTATTGGGGAGCCGGGCACTCAGCTTACATTGCGCACCTTCCATACGGGAGGTGTAGTTGGGGCTGATATTACCAGTGGTTTACCACGGGTAGAGGAACTGTTTGAAGCCAGGGTGCCAAAAGGATTGGCTGTTCTTTCTGAAATAGATGGTATTGCAGAGGTAATTGAGACTCAAGATGTGCGGAAAATCAGAGTCACCAGTTCTGAATCATATTTAGATGAATATACGTTGCCATCGGGAGCGGAGGTGGTTGTAAGTAATGGGCAGCGGGTCGAGGCCGGAACAAGGCTTGCTACTCTAGCACCTAAGTTGTCTAAAAAACCAACCAAAAGCAAGAAACCAGCAGTTATTGAAGAGCATCCGGTGATAGCTAGAGTTGCTGGTAATGTAGTTGTTGAGGATGGTCACCTTTATATCAAATATGAAGAGGTGGAAGAGCGAGAGTATATAATTCCCTCCGGGAGCCACATTCGCATTAAATCGGGCGATAGGGTGAAAGCTGGAGACCAGTTAATTGATGGTGCTGTTGATCCACAGGATATTCTACGTATTATGGGGAGGGAAGCAGTGCAGCAGTATTTGGGTGAAGAGGTGCAAAGGGTCTATCGCTCGCAGGGCGTAAGCATTAATGATAAACATATCGAAATTATTATCCGCCAGATGCTTAGACGAGTGCGTGTCGAATCCCCGGGTGACACCGAGCTTCTTTCCGGAGACCTAGTCGATCGCTTTGAGTACGAGAGTATAAATGCTAAGGTTTTGGCTGAAGGGGGTGAACCAGCTACCGCTCAAACTGTTCTCCTCGGGATTACTCGTGCTTCGTTAAACACAAGTAGTTGGCTAGCTGCTGCGTCTTTCCAGGAAACTACGCGAGTGCTTACTGAAGCGGCAATTTGGGGGAGAACAGACAGGCTTCTCGGGCTAAAGGAAAACGTAATTATTGGTAAACTTATTCCATCTCAGGCTTTACCCACGGCTGAGGAAGGTGAAGCAGTAGCTCCACAAATCGATGTTTCAGTGGTGCCGGAAGAAAAGCTGCTCACCTGAGCTAGAGGCTAGGGATAATTTATATTAAGTTAGAACTTGTGGTTTCAAAAATCGGTTCTGTTATATCTTTGTTGATTATATCTACTGAACATGATAAATTACCTTAATGAGATTTTGGGTTTAATTCGCTATAGCTCTTGTTGTCATTGGCTTGTTTGCTGATATTTTTATTAGTTCCGCTATGTCTTGGTACTTTCATATTTCGACTTTTGATACGAAACAACTGATTTACGGAAAGGAAAGGGGCAGTTATAAATGAGACAAAGCGATTTACCAAATGACGAACCAAAGTGTCCTGCTTATAATATCTGCGAATTGGTAGGAATTCTTGGCTATCCCTGTCTAGCTTATCCACAGCCTGTAAAAATAACTCCCAAGCCTCTCTCTGAAACGCAACGTCTGAAGCTAATTCAGAATAATGTTGAGCAAATGTTGTACTGTCATCAAGCGACAATTCTTTTGCTCGACAAGATATGCACCTATCTAGGTATCGAACTCGGAATTCCTGTTCCACCCAAATCTTAAAATCTTTGGGCTTCATTAAAATTCTTTCATTAGAATACTTACGAATGAAGGGATAAAGATTCCTTATCATAGTCTTGTACTCCTTAAACTTGGTGTGATTTTATCTTGCCTAGTTTTGGCTAGCTGCTTCCTTATGCTCTCAAGCAAATCACGCTGTTTTTGGCGGGCAACAATTCTTTTCTTTTGTACTTCTGTTAATGGTAACTCCTTTAACACTGGTATTAGTGGCTTGGTAAATATCTGTGCTTTGGCTTCTCGGCTATGCCTAATCAGTGATTCCCAGTTGCTGTATGGGAATTTAATTCCAGCTTTCTGTGCTGGTGTAGTTAGCTCTTGTTGGGAAAGTGTTTCGTGTGGTCTAAAATAGTTGTAATTTATCAGAAAGCCATTAAGTATCAGTCTAGCTGTGCTCAAGCTCTTAAGCCCTCTCATAGTCTTGATTCTGTCCTTAATTGTTCCTTGCATACGCTCAATTATGCTACTACTTGGCTTAGCTGTAAGTTTCTTAACTCGTAGATGTTTGGCTTTATCTCCAAACGTCATAGGTATAGCATAGATATAGGCTTGAAGACGGTCTGTCATCAGAACTTTCGGTATCATTCCAGAGCGATTGTATGCTTCCTTTAGTGTTTCCTGTATATCCTCGACTCTGCGATAGTGTGATAATCTTGAAGCCAAAAGGAATCTTGTCTTAATATCAATAACACTAATCAACCAGTACTTCTTACCTGATATTTTTATCACAGTCTCATCACAGAGCCAGACATAGCCTGTATTTGGTTTATATTGACTGGTTATCACAATAGCATCTCTAGTAAATCTTGTTATCCAGTTATAAACAGCAAAGTCGGAGACATCTGTATTGTATAGGTGTTTTAGCTGGTAACGTATCTTGTTAATAGACAGACCATCGTAGTACATACCAAGTGCTGATGCTATCTGGTTAATGGGTGTCTTCATCTTTGGCAAAGTGTCGGCAATGCTAAACTTACGCCTGCAATTATTGCACCAATAGTACTGCGTATCCTTATAGTGTCCGAATCTCACTACATCATTGGAACTACAGTGCTTACAAGTCAATAATTCAGGTTCGTGTTTTGTCATAATCGTTGCGTACTTGCCAGTTTCCACGTCGACACCTCTAAAATAAGTGTATTGGGACATCTTGTACCTCTTGATATGATATTTACTAAAGGGTACAAGACTGCTAAAATAGCGTCAACAAAGATATGGGAGAGTGATATGCCAGTAGAAGGAAGATGGTATAAGTTCACCTTCGACAATATCAAAGCATTATCGAACAGTATGACAGGAATATATTTTTTGGGCGATACAAGAAAAGTTCCTGTGTACATAGGAGGTAGTAGGAGGTCAAATATTCGTGGCCGCTTGATGGCACATCTAAGAGATAACCTTACATACAGTAAATATCCTAAAGCCAAGTACTTTAAGTACCGAGAAGCGAGAATGTTTGAGACACCAAGAGAGATGGAGAGAGATGCCATAAATGACCACGTTCGGAAATATAAGAAATTTCCTATATACATCAAAGCTTATCCTAAATAAGTAGTAATGTTATTCTACAACGATACTTTTACCACGATTCTTGACTTTGACATTCTTAGCTATATGTTCTAGTCTTGGAGTTGAACATCGCAGAATACTGTCCATGAACTGTTTCTGAACCTTACGCTGTGCCTTGCTTGTCTTCACAAGAATCTTCTCTATTAGGTTAGTTCTCCTACTTCTTTTCATTAGTTTTAACCTCCTTTCTTAATATTTTCTATCTCGAAACTCTCAACAAAGATATAACAGAACCCAAAAATCCTCGCCATCAAGCGAGGGTTTTTCTATTAATCGCCCGTTTCTATTGGCTTTAGTTTGCTGATACTTGATGTGATATAATTGCAAATAAGCCTTTGGTTGACTTCCTGAGCAATGAGAGAAAAGGAAGTAAAGACACGGATAATATCAGGTAAGCCCAGCGCTGATGATGTTTCACTGGACACTAATCTTCGCCCCAGACGTCTGAGTGATTTTATCGGACAGGGGAAGGTTAAGAGTAACCTCGAGATAGCTATTGCAGCTGCTCAGAAACGCGGAGAACCTTTAGACCATATTCTTCTTTACGGGCCACCCGGTTTAGGAAAGACTACATTAGCCTACATTATCGCTGCTGAAATGGGAGTCAATATCAGAGTTAGCTCGGGGCCAGCTATAGAGCGTCCCGGAGATTTGGCAGCTATCCTGACTAATCTGCAAAAAAACGATGGTTTTTTTATTGACGAGATTCACCGACTCGGCCGTCCGGTGGAAGAAATACTTTATCCAGCAATGGAAGATTTTGCCATAGATATAATTCTTGGTAAGGGGCCAGGTGCCAGGAGTTTACGCTTAAGTCTACCTCGTTTTACCTTGATTGGAGCTACCACACGCTATGCCTTGATGAGCCCGCCTCTGAGGGACAGATTCGGTGCTGTTTATCGCCTTGATTTCTATGATGAACCGGCTATAAGGGAGATCTTAAGACGTTCAGCAAGTATCCTCAAGATAGATATAGACGAGGCTGGCGTCAGTGAAATTGCCTGTCGAGCTCGAGGGACACCACGAGTAGCTAATAGGATTCTCAAACGAGTACGTGACTATGCTCAAGTAATGGCGAATGGGGTGATTACCGAATCTGTTGCCATTGAAGCACTTTCCAAATTAGAGATAGATCATATTGGTTTGGATGAGATAGACCACAAGGTTCTGCGCACTATAATTGAAAAATTCGATGGTGGGCCAGTCGGACTGGAAACTATTGCTGCTTCTATCAGTGAGGAAGCAGATACTATAATGGATGTTTACGAACCATATCTTCTTCAATTAGGATTCCTAGAGAGGAAACCTCGCGGTAGAGTAGCCACCAGGCTTGCCTGCGAACACCTGGGAGTTGCTTATAAGAAGGGGCAGTCGTCTCAGTCAAGCCTTTGGTAAAGGTTACTAGGTATTTTCCCTTCCTGTTGCTGGTCAGCAGCATAAAAGAGCCGTTGGACTTAAAGCAAAATGAGCTTTAGAAGCGGATTTGTCATCCTGCTCCTCTTGACCGTTTCATTGCTGTCATTAGCTTGCCAGAAGCCATCTGGCACGACTACGGTGACCAGAGTTATCGATGGCGATACTATTATTATTGAAGGTGGTTATCATGTGCGTTATATTGGCATCGATGCCCCTGAAAGCGGTGACTTCTATTATTTGGAAGCGAAACAGATAAATGAAGGGCTAGTAGCGGGCAAGAACGTTAGGCTGGAGAGAGATATTTCAGACAAAGATAGCTATGGAAGATTACTGCGCTACGTTTATATTGGCGATGACTTCATCAATGCCGAGATAGTAAGGCAAGGTTGTGCCTGGGCTATAGCCTATCCGCCTGATGTTAAGTATCAAGTCTATTTGGAAGCGATGGAAAAAGAATCCAGACAATCAAAACTTGGAATTTGGAGGTAGAAATAGCTCTTTTCTTTTTAATTTCGCCTTGCCGGTTTGAACGATAAAAGTCAGCGAGTTGATTTATTGGATAGCTTTAGTGGTTTCCGGTCAGCCTCTCTTATTTTTCGTTCCAGCAGTGCCGGACCAAGAAGAAGTAGTAAGGCTAATAACGCGAGGATTAGCCATCCGCCGAAGCCAATAGCACTCTTGCCACCCAGACCTATCATTACCAGGGTCAGCACTTCCAGGGTTAATAGAGCTCCGACTTTGGCCCAACGCTGTCTGATGCGGATGAAAGTGACTACGGTTAGTGCCAACACTGCAAAGCTCAAAGCAATCAGAGAGGCGAACTCAAAAAGTTGCTCTTGCCATATAAGTTTATCTTCTAATTCTAGCGCTAGCATCCAACCTAACACTATAGGGATAGGAAGCAGCATTAATGAGGCAAACAGCCAGTCTTTTCTGATAGTCTGCTTGGTTACGGAGAATATGACGAGTAGAGCTAAGGGAACGTAAGCAGTGGCAGCGAACCAAACCCAGCCGCCGGGTAAATATATCAATAGGATGCCAACAGCTATTACCGGAATTAGGCAATAACCCAGCCAGGGGAATAACCAAGCTGGCTTACCGTGACACCAACCATAAATTACAGCGCCAGTAATTGCACCTAACATTCCAACTAGCCAAAATGTATTTTGCCAGAAATGCATAGCGAAGAGTGCGGCAACTAAAAGATGGGGCAAGGCAGCGAAAAGAGCTTGACGCCAACTACCCTGGCTATATACCTCGTACATTTGCTTAGAAACGATTCGTGGAGAACCTAAAAGCTTTGCCGCAGTTGCAGTGGCTTCTTCTTCGGAGAGCCCGGATTCTATTAATTCGTGGCTTTTGTCCTCAAGGTGTGTATTAAGCTCCCGCACCACATTGCCTTCGATTGTGGGATCGAGCCTTAGATAGTCTTTGAGACTATCTGTATAGTTTAACTTAGTCGGCATTGCTTTCAACCGGTTGCTGGTTGCATAATTAAAGCCACGGCTGTAGCGAAGTCTTGCCAGACAGTTAGTCTTTCAGCCAGAGCTTTTTGTCCCTTTTGCGTTATGTAATAGTAGCGCCTTTCTTGGCCGCTTGGTAATCGTTGCCATTTACCCTGAATAAGCCCGGCTTTTTCCAGGCGGTGGAGCGCTGGATAGATAGTGCCTTCCTTGAATTGAAAGTAGCCATTGCTTCTTTTTCCTAGTTCTTTTATGATCTGGTAGCCATACATTGGCTGGTGATTAATCAGGCACAGGAGCAAAGAATCGGTGTTGCCTTTGAGTAATTCACGTTCGTAATTCATGTCTATACCTCGTTTAAAGAATCAGGCTTAGTTGTAAGAATAGCATTGGCAGACGTTATCGTCAAGTCGGTAGCTTTATTTGACAAAAAAGACTTTTAGCTGTATATTATTAGTAGCTTTTATCCTCTGGTGGTTAGAGCGAGGTGGAACCACCCGTTCTCATCCCGAACACGGAAGTGAAACGCCTCAGCGCAGACGATACTAGGGTGGCAACTCCTTGGGAAAATATGCCACTGCCAGGGGGTTTTTTCTAAGCCCCTTGAAGTCAGCTTTTCTTTATGCATAACACAGAACCCCAAATGTCTAGAAGCTTTGACATGTTAAACCAAACGCCTTATAATTTTAGTTAGCGGTGTCGGTTGAGCGAGCAGCAAGAGGTGTAGAGGACAAGGACGAATATGGCCAGCAGGTTTGAAAAATTCTCAGAGAGAGCTCGTCGAGCCCTAACCCATGCCCAAGAAGAAGCGCAACGTTTTGGACACAATTACATTGATACTGAGCATATATTACTGGGTCTTATAGCTGAAGAGGAAAGTGTAGCTAGTAAAGTCCTAGGCCATTTGGGTGTGCTCCCGAATAAAATACGAGCTGCTGTGGAGTTCGTGGTGGGGCGGGGGGAGAGGTCTGCAATCGGCGAAGTTGGTCTTACTCCCAGGGCAAAAAGGGTTATTGAGCTTGCGGTTGATGAGGCTCGCCGCTTGAACCATAGCTATATAGGCACTGAGCATCTCCTGTTAGGCCTTCTGCGTGATCGTGATGGTGCAGCTGTTGGTGTTTTGGAGAGTTTTGGTGTCACCTTCGAGAAAGCTCAGGCTGAGATAAACAGTATTCTAAGCCAAGGCGCGTCTCAACAACCCCGTGCTGTGGCTCGAGGTACTGCTCGGACACCGGTCTTAGACCAGCTTGGAATCGATCTAACTGGTGCGGCTCGAGCTGGAAAGCTCGATCCTGTTATTAACCGAAACAAGGAGATTGAGCGGGTTATCCAAATACTAAGCCGTCGCACGAAAAACAACCCGGCGCTTATAGGTGAACCGGGTGTTGGCAAAACGGCGATCGTTGAAGGCTTGGCACATCGAATTGTGGCAGGTGAAGTTCCTGAGACGTTACAGGGTAAGCGACTCTTGACTCTTGATATAGGCTCGTTGGTAGCTGGCACAAAATATCGCGGTGAATTTGAAGAAAGGCTGAAGAAGGTAATTGACGAGATAAAAAGCGCTGGCAATTGTGTGATTTTTGTGGATGAGCTGCATACCATAGTTGGTGCGGGTGCTGCTGAGGGTGCTGTTGATGCCTCCAATATCTTGAAACCGTCGCTTTCCCGAGGTGAACTCCAGTGTATTGGCGCCACCACCTTGGACGATTACCGCAAGTATATTGAGAAAGATGCTGCGTTAGAGCGTCGTTTTCAACCGGTAATGGTGACTGAGCCGACTGTGGAGCAGACTCTGGATATAGTGCGAGGCATTAAGGCGCGTTATGAAGAGCATCACCGATTGACTATAAGTGATGAGGCTTTGCAGGCTGCGGCCTCCTTAGCCGCTAAATATATACCAGACCGATTCTTGCCCGATAAGGCTATCGATTTAATGGATGAGGCTGCATCTCGAGTTCGTATTATGCGAGGTGGGGTACCTATCGGTTTGACTGAAGCCAGGCGTGCTCTGGAGGCTGTGCGCAAGGATAAAGACACGGCCATTTCATCTAAAGAGTATGAGCATGCTGCTGAGCTGCGCGATCGGGAAGTTCAGTTGGTGGACAAAATCAATAGCCTGGAACAAAAGTGGCAGGCAGAGCAGCAGCAGGAGAAGCCAGTTGTGACCGAGGAAGATATCGCCGAGGTGGTCAGTATGTGGACTGGAGTCCCTGTAGTGCGCTTGACCACCGATGAGTCCAGTCGCCTACTGCAAATGGAAGAGGCTTTGCACCGCCGCATTGTTGGCCAAGATGAGGCTATAAATGTTGTGTCTAAGGCGGTGAGACGTGCCCGAGCCGGCTTGAAGGAACCTCGCCATCCGATTGGTAGCTTTATTTTCCTTGGGCCGACGGGAGTGGGCAAGACTGAGCTGGTTAGGGCTTTAGCCGAGTTCATGTTCGGCAGTGAAGATGCCATGGTCCGGCTTGATATGTCTGAATTCATGGAGCGACATACTGTGGCTCGATTGGTTGGTGCTCCTCCAGGATATGTAGGCTATGACGAGGGAGGGCAATTAACTGAGGCAGTGAGGCGAAAGCCCTATTGCGTGATACTACTCGATGAGATTGAGAAGGCACACCCTGATGTTTTTAATATATTGCTCCAGATTTTTGATGACGGCCACTTGACCGATGCCAAAGGGCGCCGTGTTGATTTTCGTAACAGTATAGTGGTTATGACGAGCAACGTCGGCGCCAAACATATAAAAGGTGTTATGGGCATCGGCTTCGCTGCTCGGACCGATGAGGAAAGGCATCGCCAAACTGAATACGAGAAGATGAAGGAAAAAGTGCTGGCGGAGCTAAAGACGACCTTTCTGCCTGAGTTTCTAAATCGCATTGATGAAGTGGTCGTTTTCCATTCTCTCAGTAAAGAACAAATCCGCCAAATCGTCGATTTGATGCTCAGCCAGGTGGCTAAGTCATTAGGCGAGAAGAATCTGAAGCTGGAGATCACCGACGCTGCCAGGGACTTTCTGTGTGAAAAAGGCTATGACCCGACTTTCGGGGCACGACCTTTGCGCCGTGTGATTCAGAATGAGATTGAGGATAAGCTTTCTGAAGCTCTACTCCGTGGTGAGTTCAGCCCCGGCGATACTTTGAAGGTAGACTATGACGGTGAGAAAATTGTGATTCGGGCCGCCGCTGGAGCCTTATCGGTGGAGGGACAACACAAGAGCTGAACTGAACCTCGTAATTCCAGCTTCTCGATAGTCTGATTCTACGTAGGGCGGGACTGAGTATAGATTATAAAACCCCGCCCTTTTTGGTATTTAATTCGCCCATGAATGATTTTTGGGGGTTATTTGGCAATCTCCGTCTGTCATTGCGAGCGAAGCGAAGCAATCTCATTTGACTTCCCACCACCGAGATTGCCACGGCACTTCGTGCCTCGCAATGACAGTGAAGGCTCTTTTAGTAACTGATATACTAGGTAATGGCCGTGTAGAGTCTCCGGTGTTTGAGGGTTGGTAACTTGAATAAGCCTAAGTCCAAGACTGTCTTTGTTTGCCAGCAGTGTGGTAAGGAAAGTCCAAAATGGCTAGGCCGTTGTCCTGGCTGCCAGGAGTGGAATAGCTTTGTAGAAACCGTTGTCACCGCCTCCAGTCAAGTAACTACGTGGTTATATACAGAGGAAAATGCACCCCGTGAGCTTTCCAAACTGAAAACTGAAGCATATCCCCGGCTGAGTTTTCCTTTTACTGAGTTCAATCGGGTTCTAGGTGGGGGTCTGGTGACTGGTTCTTTGGTTCTTGTTGGTGGTGACCCAGGTATCGGAAAATCCACCCTGTTGCTTCAGGCCTCATCAGCGGTGGCTGAGCGAGGAGGTACGGTACTATATGTTTCTGGCGAGGAGTCATCCCAGCAGGTTAAACTGAGGTCGGAACGCCTGGGGATAGGCGGTGATAGGCTTTATATTCTTCCCGAGACTAATCTTGAGGTTATCCTTGGACGCTTGGGAGAATTATCTCCGAATTTGGTGGTTGTTGATTCTGTCCAGACTGTTTATATAGAGGAGCTGACTGGAGCACCGGGCAGTGTTGGCCAAATACGAGAATGCACCTTGAGGCTTATGAGATGGGCAAAACGAGCCGGTATCCCGGTGCTCATTACCGGACATGTAACCAAAGACGGGGCTATTGCCGGCCCTAGAGTGTTAGAGCACATTGTCGATGTGGTTCTTTATCTCGAGGGTGAGACCTTTAGTAGCTATCGGATATTGCGGAGCACCAAGAATCGTTTTGGTTCCAGCAATGAAGTGGGCATTTTTGAGATGAGCGGTGGTGGTTTAATAGAGGTGTCTAACCCATCTGAAGCTTTCCTGGCTTCGCATTGTGATGGAGCAGTTGGTTCGGCTGTGGTGCCGACCTTTGAGGGAAGCCGTCCTCTGCTGGTGGAAATACAGGCTTTAACCAGTCCGGCCAGTTTTGCTCCCCCGCGGCGGATTGCTAATGGTGTAGATTTCAATCGGTTGCTTTTAATAGCGGCTGTGCTTACCAGGCGTGCTGGGGTTAACCTTTCCAATCAAGATGTCATAACTAACGTTATCGGCGGTATGAAGATCGGTGAGCCGGCTGCTGACTTAGGTATTGCTTTAGCGATTGCATCGAGCCATCGTGATGCTCGGGTTGCCCAGGGGCTTGTAGCCCTTGGTGAGGTAGGGTTGAGTGGTGAGCTTAGAGCCGTGCCTCAACTGGAGAGGCGACTTAGTGAAGCAGCCAGGTTGGGTTTTAAGCGTTGCCTGATTCCCGAGGCCTCGTCCAAACTTTCATTCGATATGAAGGGCATTGAACTTCTGAAAGCAGGCACTGTAGCTGAAGCCCTGCGATTGGGTCTTGTCAGGCCACCGAGGAAGTGAGAGTATCTAACAATCCCAAGTTGTCATCGCGAGCGAAGCGAAGCAATCTCATGATTGCCTCTAGGGATTGGTTTGTCACTAGCGCTCCTCGCAGTGACATAAAAAACTATCAAGCTATCCCTTCTCAAACAGGAGTTATCATTGTCGGAGCTGGCAGCAGTCAGCGAATAGGGGTGGATAAAGTCTTTCTGCCTCTGACTGGCAAACCTTTGCTAGCCTGGTCAGTGGATGTCTGTCAAAGCTGTGAACCAGTAAGTCAGATAGTAATCGTTTTAAATGAGAGTAAGTTGGATCTGGGGCGGAGATTAGTCGCTGAAAGAGGCTGGTCCAAGGTGATGGAGGTTTGCCTTGGTGGTGATCGACGACAGGATTCTGTGAGACAGGGACTTGGTAAGCTGAAGGGCTGTGATTGGGTAATTATTCATGATGGAGCCCGTCCTTTCTTGACGTTGGACTTAATTCGTCATGGCTTAAAGGCAGCCCAAAGCACTGGAGCAGCAGTGGCAGCAGTTCCGGTTAAGGACACCATCAAAATTGGTAATGGTGACCTGATGGTGAGGGGAACGCTCGATCGTCAGGAATTGTGGGCGGTGCAGACGCCTCAAGTTTTCCGCTTTGATATAATAACTAAAGCTCATGAGCAAATAACAGGCAATGTTACCGATGATGCCAGCATGGTGGAACAGCTGGGATACCAGGTCAGGCTTTACATGGGGTCTTATGACAATATAAAGATAACCACTCCTGAAGATTTGGCTTTGGCTGAAGTCATAGCGAAGAAGAAGTAGCTTGATGCGAGTCGGAATTGGGTATGATGTACATCCGCTCGTCCCGGGGCGCAGGTTGGTTCTGGGTGGAGTGGAGATTCCGTTTGACAAGGGGCTCTCAGGCCATAGTGATGCTGATGTATTGACCCATGCTATAATGGATGCTCTGCTTGGTGCCGCAGGGCTCCGAGATATTGGAACCCATTTCCCCCCGGACGCCCCAAAGTATAAAGATATTTCCAGCTTAATTTTGCTCGGCGAGGTGAATAAACTACTCAAAGTGAAAGGTTTTAAGGTTGGAAACATTGATGCAGTTGTTGTTGCCGAGCAGCCTAAACTATCGCCTTTTATCGAGGACATGCGTGGTCGCATCGGTCGGACCCTGGGAGTTGATTTAGGGCAGGTGATGGTTAAGGCAACCACCACCGATGGCTTAGGGTTTGCTGGCAGGGGAGAAGGGATAGCTGCTTATGCCATAGCTCTGGTGGAAGAAGAAACGTGAGCTTTTCCAAAGGTAAGAGTTGATGAAGCTTATCAGGAGCATCAGGAGGGATATACAGGCGGTCTTTGAGCATGATCCGGCAGCCAGGAATGCTTGGGAGGTCTTTTTTGTCTACCCCGGCTTCCATGCCCGGCAGTGTCATCGCCTGGCCCATACCCTCTGGAACTGGCGTATCCCGTTTTTCCCTCGCTTGATTTCGCACATCGGCCGTTTTCTCACCGGAATTGAAATTCACCCCGGGGCTAAGATTGGGGAGGGCTTTTTCATTGACCATGGCATGGGGGTTGTAATCGGTGAGACGTCTGAGATAAGGGACAATGTTGCCTTGTACCAGGGAGTTACTCTGGGTGGCACGAGCTTATTGAAAAAGAAGAGACATCCGACTCTGGGCAACAACGTGGTTGTGGGCGCCGGGGCAAAGCTTATTGGAGCCATCACCATCGGTGACAATGTTAAAGTCGGCGCTGGTTCCGTGGTGATAACTTCGGTGCCGGCTAACGCCACTGTTGTCGGTGTACCCGGTCGAGTGGTTGAGATTCGTAATCCTGATACTGATACTGTGGAGAAATTGCCTGACCCGGTTTGGGAGAAGCTTGAGAATCTGGAAAAAAAGGTTGCTGCGCTAGAGAGAGCCTTGAGAGATATGCGGCCTAAGGCCAAGACGACTGCTAAACGTTCACCTTCGGAGAAGACGGATGAAAGTATTTAATACGCTGACGGGACAAAAAGAGGAGTTTCGCCCCAAGCGCAAAACGGTAAACATTTATGTCTGTGGTGTTACCGTTTATGACGATTGCCATATTGGGCATGCCATGAGCTATGTGATATTCGATGTTATCAGGCGCTATCTTGAGTTCAAAGGCTGTAAGGTGAAACATGTGCAGAACTTTACTGATATCGATGACAAGATAATAAACCGGGCGCAGCAACTGGGGATTTCGTCATCGGAGCTGGCTGAGAAATATATTCACGAATATTTCCAGGACATGGATGCTTTGAATATCGAGCGAGCCCACGTCTATCCAAAAGCGACCGAGGAAACACCCAAGATAATCGAAGTGATACAGGGCTTGATAGCCAAGGGCTGTGCCTACGAATCCGAAGGCAGCGTCTATTTTCGGGTAAAGAGGTTTCCTGGTTATGGTAAGTTGTCTCACCAGGCTTTGGATGACATGATCTCTCGAAGTTCTGCTGAAGAGGGCAAGAAAGAATATCCGCTGGACTTCGCCGTATGGAAGGCAGCCAAGCCAGGCGAGCCTTTTTGGCCAAGCCCCTGGGGCCAAGGCAGGCCGGGGTGGCATATAGAGTGCAGCGCTATGGCGTTGAAATACCTCGGTGAAACCATTGACATCCATGGTGGCGGGCAGGACCTTATCTTCCCTCACCACGAGAACGAGATAACCCAGTCCGAAAGCTTCACCGGGGTTGCCCCCTTCGTCAGGTACTGGCTGCATAATGGGCTGCTGCAACTGGGTGAAAATAAAATGAGCAAGTCCCTGGGCAACCTGATAACGGTGAAACAGGCTCTGGAGCGCTACAGCGCCGATGCCATTCGGCTGTTTATCCTCAGCTCCCATTACCGTAGCCCGTTAACCTATAGTGAAGAATCGCTGAAAGCAGCCGAGGTTGGTATGGAGAGGCTGCGACAGGCGAACAGAGATGGTGATGGGAGTGGTGGGAAGGCTGTCCTTGATAGTGAACCGTTCAGGCGCAGGTTTGTTGACAGTATGGACGATGACTTCAACACCGCACAGGCAGTGGCTGTGCTTTTTGACTTGGCCAGAGAGATTAACCGGGCACGAGAAGAGAATTACGATGTGGCTGATGCTCAGAATACCCTGGCTGAACTGGCTAAGGTTTTAGGCTTTACGCTGGAAGAGCCAGCAAGGCCACCGCTTGATGCTGAACCTCTTATTCAGCTCTTGATTGAGATTCGCGATGAGTTGCGTAAAGCCAAACAATGGCGACTGGCTGATATGATACGGCAATGCCTCATCGAGTTAGGCATAACTCTCGAAGATACGCCCAAAGGGACAGTGTGGAAGCGAACCCTCTGAGTTCCTACTTGCCATTCTGAGCCCTTCGCTTTGTGTCATTCTGAGGAGCACTTCGCTTTTTCTGTCATTCTGAGCATAGCGAAGAATCTCACATCGCTCAGTGTAAACTCCGCGACTGAAGAATCTCCGCTCAGGATAAACTCCGCGAAGAATCTCACAGCGTTCAAGTGTAGGGACAGGTCTTCAGACCTGTCCGAGGATGGTGGGGCAGTGGACAAACCTGAAGGTTTGTCCCTTTTAAATGTAGTTGCGACCCTTTAGGGTCGCTTCTCAGTGGCGAGGCTAAAGCCTCGCTGCTACATTAACAGATAACCTAGGCGAAGCGGAGGGCGGATTCTTCGGTTGCTCCGCTCCCTTAGCAGGCTGTCCGAAAATGTAGCCCCGACCCTTTAGGGTCGGGTTCCCGAGGCTAAAGCCTCGGGTCTACATGTTTAATGTGTATCACCAATGTAACTATAACTTCTCCCACAAAGTGGAGAGAAAAATTGTCACATAGAGTTTTCGGACAGCCTCTTAGAATGACAAGAAGCCAAAGGTTCAGATTCGTAGACCCTTCACTGTCGCTCAGGGTGACAAGCGAATATCCTCACCTTAGAGGGTGATGACTCTGCCGGTATTGTTGAAAAAGAAGTTGTCACCGAATTCTTGAAATAATATAGCGGCTGCCGGCAGCCCGGTGCAATGGGATACGCCAATCCTCTGGACACCAAGCCTCTTCAATTCGGCTATGGTAAGGTCCATTTGTTCCCTGGAAGCCTGGATAAGATGAGTGCCGCCAACGACCATGTGTATTTGTTCTACGCCGGTTATTTTTCGGGCATGATGTAAGGTGTTTATCATGCCTCTGTGTCCGCAGCCTAAAACAACTATCAAGCCCATCTCAGTTTTAACGATGAGGGCTAGGTCATCCTTTAGCGGGTCAGGGCGAAGCTCGCCACTTTCCTTTACAAAAAGCTCAGAGTCAATCTTCTCATATTCGGTATGCATGGGTATCTCGCCGGTGGTAACGATGTTATCAGTAATCCATACTGGCTCTTTGGTAAGTCTGAAGGAAGCTCCCCAGTTCTCCAGCGCTTCTCGGGCAAAAGGTATGCCGGCGTATTGCTCTTGCTTACTGAAGGTGCGAGAGTACTTGGCTGCCCAGATGTCAGGATGAGCAATTACCTCATTTTTCTTTCTCATCGCGTTGAGCACATGGCGCAGGCCACCGGTGTGGTCGCGATGTCCATGGCTGATGACTATCCTGTCAACTGCAGACAGGTCTATGCCCATGATGACAGCATTATAAGCGGCTGACATGTCCAGTCCTGTGTCCAGGAGGACTTTATAGTTATCTACTTCTACCAGAACGCTCAATCCCCACTCAGCCAGCAGCCCAACCCTGCCGGCGGTGTTTTCACTTAATGTAGTAAGCTTTATCTGCATTTTTCCTCAGTCTCCTAGTTTTCTTTAGCTTTTACTCTCCTTGTCCTTAAGATTTAATGTCCGCTTAACTAGTTCCTTCTCATGCTCATAGTTGATAACTCTTTGGAGTGCAATCTTCTGGGCCATAATCGATCCGGCACCGTGCCAGGTGCCAACACCATGCAGCCCGGCCGTCCAGTTCTGCAGGAGTTTGTGTACCTTCATAATGTTTTCCGTAGGCTCATCGGAGCCGAAGCTGTAAAACTCCTCGACGTAATCCTTGACCTCAGGATTTTTCAACTCTTTGAGCGATGGCAGCGTGACGATCAGCCCGCCGCCGATATCTCCAGCCAGCGCCATCACCCTCCAGAAGGCGTTGGCAACGTTCAACTTGGCCACATTGCCCATCAATTCATCTGGCAAAAATACTCCTGACCCTGGTGGCTCCTCAGTACCTTTCTGGGCGGCAACTAAGCCGCAAGCACGGCATGTTTCCCTCAAGACCACCATCTCCGTTAATTCATCGTTGATGTGGGCAGCTTTCTCCAGGCCTTTGTATTCCTGGATCAGTTTGGTTGCTCCGATGATCTGGTTCATAAAGCCCACCTTGCACGTTCCACCGCAGGTCATGCGATGGATCCGGGCAAAGCGGGTTACAAACCTGATGGAATACTTGTACTCGCCGCAGTGAAATACCCGTTCCCAGGGCACGAAGACGTTGTCAAAGACGACCATGGATGTCTCGCGCTGGCCAAAGATGGGATTGCCTAATTCCTCAAGGTCTTGGGCCTGGTCTCTTTCTGCCGAATAAGGGGTATACTGACAAACGAAGGTGATGCCTTTGGCATCCACAGGTGTAGCGAAGGCCACAGCATAATCTTCCTCACCTTCCAAATGGGCTGCCTGAGGCAAAACCACCAGCTCATGGCTGGCATAGGCACCGCTGATGTTGATCTTAGCTCCCCGTACCACAATACCATCTTTGTTTTTATCGACGATCTTTAAGGAGAGGTACGGGTCTGTCCATTCCAACGTCTTCCTGCTTCGCTTTCCTCTCGGCTCGGTGAGGGCACCAGCTACGGAGAGGTCCCTCTTCTGCACCATTTTTAGATATTCCGTAAATCTGGAATGATATTCTGTGCCCAGTTCTTTGTCTATCTCCCAGGTGGTAGTGGCCAGGGCGTGAAAGGAATCATAGCCAGCGCAGCGGTATATACAGGTGCCAAGCATCTCGGCAGTAAAGGTTCCGGCTTCGGCTTTTTTAACCAGGTCCTCAGTGCTGGCACTCACATGGGTGTAGCGGTTTACCACATCGTTGATGAGCGGCGAGTAGCACGTCATAATGTCCTTGTATCTTGGGTCGAGAGCCCAGGCATAGCTGGCCTTATTGGCTTCAACGACTGTCCGGGTGTTCCTGTTTTCCAGGACGTTTTCGACCCTTTTCCCGTTCATAAAGACCCGCGGTTTCAGCTTTTTCAAGCTCGCTTCAAATTGTTCTGGTGTCATCAAAGCCATCTTAGTCTCCTTTCTCTCTCCGTCATTCTGAGCCTTTTGCAGTCTGTCATCCTGTGCGAAGCGAAGAATCTCGCTATTGTTTCAGCCTTATTTCATCTCCCACCTTGGCATCCAGAAATGCGGCGGCATTACCGTTCTTGAGCGATATTTCCAGATAGCTGCTGCTGCCGACGATGACTGCCAGGCCTTCTTTCTCGGCATAAAACTGGCTTATACCGTCTATGTGCTGGCTGCCGATAGTTACGGTAATTCTTTCACCCGGCAAATCGCCGCTCCTGATATTAGTAATCAGGTTGCCGAAGTTGTCTATGTGGAGAACGCGGCCGATAAGGTTCCCTTGGTTATCACGGAAAGGCCGTGGTATGTGGAAGGCGAAAACATGGCTTAGGCTTTCACCGAATTTGTGTATAGCTATGCCAAGTGAGAGATGGGCAGCAACCGGGGCAAACATATCCCGCCCGTGGAAGGTAGTGCTGACTGACTTTCGCCAGAAATCGGGGTTGGTGATGGCGACCGCCTCAAATCCTGCCCCGAGTTTCCTTTGTTCGGGGCTGGGAGAGAAATGATGAGCTGGCTTAGCCGGCGTTGTGTCAAGTTCGTCTATTATATAGCTCAGGGCACCGTTATCGGGGGCAAGGAAGAAAGCTTTTGGTGTTTTCAAGATAATGGCTTTCCGCTGGCTGCCGACGCCAGGGTCAACTATAGCCAGATGGATTGCTCCTTCAGGGAAATAGTGGTAGGCGGTGCTGAGAATGAAAGCTGCCTGGAGGATATTCTGTGGCTCGATAGAATGACAGATGTCAACGATGACCGCCTTCGGGTTGATGGTCAGTATTACCCCCTTCATGCTGGCCACGTAGGCATCGCTAGTGCCGAAGTCTGTGGTCAAGGTTATTACCGGAGCCATCTGCCTTTTATTGACCGCTTCCCCATCTGTCATTGCGAGCCCTTTGCCACCATGTCATCCTGAGCGAAGCGAAGGATCTCAATGCGAAAAATCTCGCTCAGGGTAAACTCCGCGAAGCAATTTCAACATCCTGTGCCTCACCGAGATTGCCACGTCGCTGACGCTCCTCGCAATGACAGAAGGATGTTACCGAGATTGCCACGGCTGTTCCCTCGTTCCACTCGGGACGTCTCGCAATGACAATAAACAACTCTCGCTTGCTAGGTGATGTAAACAACCAAGATGGAAAGGATTACGAACATAACAACTAAGGCGATAGTGAACTGGAGGAGGCTTTTTTCCACACCTCGCCGTGTTCGGTAAACGCTCTCTGGCTGCCCGAATATGCCTCCGAGCCCGCCGCCCCGCACCTGGAGCGTAACTACGGTAATTAAGGCTATGGCTACCAGAATCTGGGCAATAAGTAGATAGTTAGTCATTCTGTTTACCTCCAAGTTTATGTAACAGGATTTCCCTTGCCACGCCGGGATTAGCCCGCCCTTTGGTCGCCTTCATCACCTGGCCGATGAGGAAAGCCAGGGCTTGCTGTTTCCCGGCCTCGAAGTCAGACACCGCCTGGCGGTTGCCGGCTATTACCTCGGCTACTATTTTCTCTATTTCCTCTGAGCTGCTTATCTGGCTCAGCCCCTTCTCAGCCACGATGGCACCGGCTTTCTTACCGCTGAGGAACATGTCTTCAAAAACTGCTTTAGCTGCCGGGCCGCTGAGGGTTCCCTTATCTGTTAAATCTAGCAGTTCTGCCAGATGCTTCGGGGTGACTTTGGCATCTTCGATACTGGTATTGGTGGCATTTAGCATCCGGCTGAAGTCTCCCAGCAGCCAGTTGCTTACTGTCTTTGCCCTCTTGGAGAGGTCAGCTCCATCTGAAGAGCTTGCCATCAATTTGACGCAGTCCTCGAAGTAGTTGGCCATCGCTTTGGACTCGACGAGCAAGCTGGCGTCATATAACGGCAGACCGTACTGAGACAGGAAGCGGTCTCGTCTGACATCAGGCAGCTCAGGCAAGCGTGCCCCGATTTCCTCCACCCATCTCTGGCTGAAGACCAAAGGTGGCAAATCAGGTTCAGGAAAGTAGCGGTAGTCATGGGCATATTCCTTGCTCCTCTGGCTCACGGTTACCCCTTTTGGCTCCACCCAGCCCCGCGTCTCCTGTACAAGTTTGCCGCCTTTTTCCAGCACCTCCTGCTGGCGTTTAGCTTCATAGTCCAGAGCCCGGTATACGGCTTTGAAGCTGTTCATGTTCTTGACCTCTACCTTGGGCAGATAGTCAGTGGTACCTCTGGGACGAATGCTGATATTGGCATCACACCTGAAGCTTCCCTCCTCCATGTTGCCTGTTGACACGCCCAGATACTGGAGAATAGAGCGCAGCTTCATCAGATACTGCCTGGCTTCCTCCGGTGAGTTGATATCCGGCTCGCCGACGATTTCCATCAATGGCACCCCGGAGCGGTTGACGTCCACCAGGCTGTAGCTTTCACCCTCAGGTGAGGTGCAGTGGGTCAGCTTGGCAACATCCTCTTCGAGGTGAACTCGGGTGATGCCGACCCTCTTTTTGTTTCCATCCATATCAATAATTAGCCAGCCTTGTTTACCCATGGGGGCATCGTATTGGGATATTTGGTAGCCTTTCATCAGGTCGGGGTAAGGGTAGTTTTTGCGGTCGAACTTGGCATATTCGGCGATGGTGCAGTTAAGGGCTAAGGCGGTCATCACGGTATATTCTATTGCCTTCTGGTTGATTGCCGGCAAAACGCCGGGCATGCCCAGGCAGATGGGGCAGACGTGAGTATTAGGTGGAGTGCTGGCATACTCAGCGCTGCAGGAGCAGAACATCTTGCTCTTGGTCAGCAGTTGAGCATGTACTTCCAGCCCAATGACAATCTCGTATTCCACAACATCGGTTAGTATAGCAGCATGGCTCGGCACGAGGCAAACGAGCTTGACTGATTTAGATTCTGTGTGCGGTGGAAAAGTATTGACGGGTGCTATACACTGGTGTGGAGAGGTAACAATGAAAGCAGAAGTGGTCATGTCTGGTACAAATGCAGGACAGATGGAAGGATACATAATTTTAACTCATAAGTTTTATAGAGAGGGCAGGAAGTGGGTTGCGCTTTGCGATGAACTTGGGACATCAACATTCGGGCGCACTTTGATTGAGGCTGATGAAAGGCTCCAAGAAGCAATATGGTGTCACTTGAATACGCTTGAGGATGTTGGCGAACGGGAGCGTTTCTTTAAAGACCACAAGATACAATTCTATCGTACCAGACCCACACAAGAAATCCAGATTCGCGTCTCTGCTGATTCAGACGAATTTATTCGGCCTCGCATTCAACGCATTCCTACCGGAATCACCTGTTAATGGGAGCTGACCTACCAGCCATAACAGGGTCGCAACTTATTAACAGGCTGTCCGAAAATGTAGTCCCGACCCTTTAGGGTCGGGCTCCCGAGGCTAAAGCCTCGGGGCTACATGTTTAATGTGTATCACCAATGAGCTATAATTTTTCCCACTAAAGTGGGAGAGACAGATTGCCAGTTAGAGTTTTCGGACAGCCTGTTAAGCTTTTGCAAAAAGATGGCTGGAAACCAGGAAGAAAGGCAAAACACGGCAGGTGTTTGACCAAGAGAATGCCTTCTGGGCGGACAAGGGTCACATTTGTACCTGAAATGCGTGCCTCGCTTCCGGATGGCACATTATCAGCAATACTCAGCGAGAAACAGACAGGAATTGGCAAAGACGGACTGCGCAGGCTCATCGAGAGGTATGGTGTTAAGTAGGGTCAGCTGCCCCGAACTTTGGGAGACACAAACCTTAAGCAGCATCGCTGTAGGAGGCAACCGACGTGGAACCTCAAGAGTTCAAGCGTCAACTAGTCGAGTTAGGGAAAATCATCGCTGATGGCATCGCATACTTCTCAGCCTGGCGTAACCTGACGGTTGCGGATGAAGATTCGGCTCAAGCACTGAATCGCTACAGAGGCCTGTTCTTACCTGCGCAGATTGCCCTGCAGTCACAGGCACTTATGCAGTTCGCTAAGGTCTTTGACAAGCATTCAAAGACAATAAGTTTAAGGAACTTACTCACTGCGGCAAATGAAAATCGACCAATCCTGACACCCCATGCCACGGAAAATGAATTGAAGGACATAGAACAGAAGATTAATGATAGCGATAGTTTACTAACAAGGTTGAAGCGCTACCGAGACACACATCTAGCACATTGCGATGCAATCGTTGCTGGTGACACGTCACTGCCATACGGAGAAGTTAATAAACTCGTGGAAGAGGTCAAGTCCGGGTACAACTCATTAACAAAAGGCCACGATCGATCGGTTACCAGCTTCGAACAACTGGCCTGTGACGCTGAAAGACATACATCCGAAGTGGTGCGTATCATGCGTGAGGAGAGAGATAGGGCCATCCAGAGGATCAAGGAAATAGATAACACCATTTTGGACGGCAGCCAAACATTCTGACGGTGTCGTGTTAAGGCGCTCAGGGGATTAGAAGGTTCGAGTCCCGTACAGTGGGGGGCTCAGTGGACGGAACAAAGAACCTTCAGTCTGGCTTTTAACCTAGTCTCGCATTAATGCCATAAATTCTTCTCTCGATAGGCCAGCGTCTCTAATTAAAGCTCTCAATAATCCTCGGCCTAATTCTCTATGCCTTGGCACTGAGAGCCTGCCCCTTGACGGGTGTAGCAAAATCATGTGACTTCCTTCAGTATGGTCCCAGGCATATCCAATCCTACGCATTGCGTTAACGAAAACATCTCCTGATATCACAGGGAGGCGAGCCACTTAGACCGCTACCTCCACCTCTTCCACCTCGGTGATAGAGGGAATTGGCTCCCCATGTTTCCGCATGCTGCCTATGTATGCCTGGATAGCCTCCCTGATATTGGCAATAGCCTCTTCCTTAGTTCTCCCTTGCGAGTGGCATCCAGGTAAAGCCGGGCAACTGACCACGATATATCCGTCCTCGTCTTGCTCAAAAGTAATAGCAAACTTCATAAATATCCTCCCCACGACTGTAGCCGTATATAAAAGCTCAATTAAATTATAGCAGAAATTAGAAAGAGGGTCTCGGTGGACGGAATAAAGAACTTTTAGTCTGGCTTTCGGCGTAGCTACTTAACTCCGCACCAGACTGCTCCGCTCCCATACTTTACTTACCCGGTTTTCTGTTGCTTTTACCAGATAAATACAGTCAATATCAGCTACCTGTGATGGATTCATTTTATTCGCTAGAACCTGCCTAACGTGATTTGGATACCAAGAAGAAAGGCAAAACACGGCAGGTGTTTGACCAAGAGAATGCCTTCTAGGCGGACAAGGGTCACATTTGTACCTGAAATGCGTGCCTCGCTTCCGGATGGCACATTATCAGCAATACTCAGCGAGAAACAGACAGGAATTGGCAAAGACGGACTGCGCAGGCTCATCGAGAGGTATGGTGTTAAGTAGGGTCGGCTGCTCCGAACTTTGGGAGACACAAACCTTAAGCAGCATGGCTCGTACGAGGCAACCGAGCTTTGCTAAGGATATCTGGAAACTCTGCGTTCTGTCATTCTGAGCCCTTCGGACGAAGAATCTCTTGAGACTCTTTGCCCCGCTCAGGGCCGTTTTCGTGCAAACTGAGTTAGGATAGCTGTGGAAATTGTGGCTCTTAATTAGGCGATTCTCCGGTGTGATATACTAGGAAGAGATCAATGTGGATGTGGGGTCAACATTTAATTGAGCAAGTTTGCATCAAGCAATAACACAAAGGCATCTGGAATGGAAAATTACCGTGGAGTAGTCAAAGTATTTATTGGTTCGCCGTCCGATGTTAGTGAAGAACGGCGGCGTTTTGTCAATGTTGTTGCCGAAGTCAACAAGTCATTAGCTGATAATATGAGAATACAAATAGTTCCAGTAGGTTGGGAAGATGCATTACGAGGAAAAGTGCGTCCGCAAGACAGAATCAATGAGGATATTAGGGACTGCGACCTTGTCGTCTTGCTTCTTTGGAAACGGTGGGGTAGACCAACAGGCAAATATAGTTCGGGTTTTGAGGAGGAGTTTGAACTTGCAAACTCTCTAAATGACAAGAATGGAGGCAGGCCTGAAATCGTTCTTTACTTGCGTCATATCCCTGATGAATTAACTGGAAGTGCGGATGAACAGCTAACAAAGGTTCGCGACTGTCAGAAACAGAATAGAGAGCGAAAACAAGTTTTTTTATGACGAATATGGGAGTCCAGAAGAGTGGGAGGGAAAATTTAGACCATTCCTTTATCAATGGATCATTCAAAACTTCGCTTGCTGGCCGGAGGTGCCTCAAATCGCAATCCAGGTCAAGAAGACACCGGAGGAAGTCAAGCCTTACCCAGCACAGGTATCCACTGTTGGACCCCAATGGACTATTTTCGATACCCCAGACTCTATACCTTCATCAACGAAAGAACTTCTAAATCCTCGCAATCAAGGGGCTGCAATAAACAAAATTGCCGTTGCCTGCGATGGAATGACAATATGGGCAGTTGTCAGGCGTGGTGACCGCAATGGTATCAATCAGGGGGGCGCCCAAGTTATGTTGTATAGGTCTATAGACGGTGGTATAAGCTGGACTGATATGGAGTACTTGAAGCTTGCCAATGTACAATCAAGTATAGAAAGCGGAACTCTTATCTGGGATTTGGCTATTGCTCCTGATGACCCTAATATTGTTGCTGTTGCTTGTGCAGATATTAGTGTGGATCCATTACTTCAGCGGGTATGGATCTCAACCGATAAGGGCGACACATGGGAAAGTACAAGATGGCCTCCGTCAGGTATCACAGCAGGCACTGATCTGATTAGTGTTGTCGACATCTCTAGGGACTTTGGCAGTCGTGAGATACTTGTTGGTACAAGAGATGGCAGTGGACTTGACACAAACAATCTGCAAATTATGAGACTAGATGGACACCGTCAGTGGAAGATACAATGTGCTGGTTCAACCGTGTCAGCTTCGACTAGTCAATTGACTGGTGATATAGTAGCTGCCAAATTTTCACCGAACTTTCCTAATGATCGCACCATCGTAGTCATTTGCTGTGATGGTACTCCGGAACACGCAGGCACTTGGCTCGCTACCGGCATTCATGATGTTGAACAGAACGCTACTCTCTGGCAGGAACATGCAGACCATGTTAAGATCAGGAATGCAGATAATAATCTGGGCAGTTCCCCCAGGGTGGATGAGATAATAATAGCCAATTTAGAACTTCCATCCGATTTTTCTGGAGATGATGCTAACCTTCGGCGCTTTTATGTTAGCACTGATGCTGTCCAAAATTCACCGAATATAACAACCAATCGTGGTGTATATCGAATTGATAATAAACTTATACGCACTCTGATGGATAATACTCATACTTTACTAAGACGTACTGCCAGTATTGCCTATTTTGGCACATGTACTTCTGGTAAGCTCCTTGTGGGCGATGTCTTAGGATATGGTAATTTAGCTACCGTGCCAACTTGGTTTACTGACTCGCCTACTGACTACCCAATACCTTGCTGGTATCCAGCCCTGAAGCCTACAACTGGGGCTGCAGGGCAAGTTGTGGGTTCTTCCAAAGGGTATATCTTGGGTTATGGTAATGCTAAGGTCGCTTGGTCGCCCGACGGTAGACTTGCTTATGCCGCTACTGGTGCAGCAAGTCTTGGACCTTGGGCTGTGCCTGCTGTTAACAATGGAGCAGTCAATATTGCGACCGCATGGCCGGCCGGGTATGTTAATGTGGTTCCATTCGATGAGGCAGCCTTTAGCATAAGCCGCAGCAATGGAGAAACCTGGAACCAATTGAGTCTAATTAATACTTTTGTGGCTAAGCTAACTGATGTTGCTCTATCTGACGATGGTAAAACTGTGTATCTAGCATCAGTTAATACCAATGCTGGGTCTCAAGGTTTCGACAGCGTTTGGCGCTCCAGCTCCAATGCAGATGTGACATCGCCATTACCAGCACTGCCTATTGGTACTTACTGGGAGAGGGTATTAACACGTGTTACTGCAGTTTCATGCGATGAGATACAAAGTAACTTGGCGCTCCTAAGGACAGTTCCATATGGTATGGACCCTACTGGTCAAATTGTGGCTTGGGCAGCTCAATATACCAAAGCACAGGCATGGTCCCCTGATTTCGGTGAATACTGGGCAATAATAGTACCCAGGGAGATCATCCAAGACTTCTGTTTCGAGTCCAGAACTGTCCTGTACAACCTGACACCAGATGGGTTGGTGCAGAAGATGCCGTATACAGAAACCGCTTGGGCAACCAGTTTGCCAAGCAGTAATGCACATATCCAAAATGCTCACACTATCGCCGCCTACCCGGGGGGCAAAATCTTAATTGGTGCAGCTCGTGCTAATAATCTAATAGCGTATCCTATAGCTTTCTCACTTAATCACGGCAATTCCTGGGAGGTAATTCCTGACCAACTGCCAACCAAGGGCAATGTCCATGTAGCTTTCGACCCAGACTTTCAAAATAACAATATTATATACGTTGCGGATGATGGCTCAATAGGTAGCAACGGGTCAATTTATCGTCAAACCATTCCAGTCTATAGGAGATGGGTGGACACTGACATTATGAATCCTGTAAATGGAGCTCACGGCAAATATTACAGCGCTGCATCACCATACGGGCTCGGTGGTTATTATGGCTTGCAATCTGCTTTATCCACTAAAGATCTATATTCAGCGCACGGCATGGTTGGGCAGAGTAGTGGAGTCTGCCGTACACGGGACCGCTACGAAGGCGTGCCTAAACCCGGGATTTGTTGGGAATGTTTAAAAACATTCACCCAAGTGAATGGTAAAGGAATTCAATTTACCACAGAGCCATCTTCGCTGAAGTGTTGTGGTGGCCTGATTATCGGTATGAAAATCACCTTGTATGCTATCGACAACAATTGTTATGCCAATAATCATAATGCGAGTGCAGGTTTTGGGGGTATTAAGGCTGCACGAGAATGCGGGATGCTATGGGCATTTACGGATGATGTGGCTGAAAATCCGTGAAACTTCCCTGAAAATAAAATCAATAAGGCGCCAAAACATAACTAGTAGTAATGCCGGTATGAAATCAAGTTTTAGCTGCAAGGCTGGCCATGTTTTTACTATTACGGCTCTTCTCTAGGAAAACCTGCGCAGGACGGTTTTGGGGTTGAAGGGACCGCTGTGGCCGGAGAAGATTTTTGACGGTTTCCTGCGCAGTATTAGCTGAATGCTTTCATTTAGCTGTGCCATATTGTCGGCGAACAGTGGATAGTTCGGCTGCCACCAGCGGAATATTCCCCTCATAATCAGGTCGCCGACGATGACCTCGCCGCCGGACGATATCACTGATACGGAGCCGGGAGTGTGTCCCGGCGTGTGTATTATCTTGCCGTCGATGCCGAATTTCTTGAGGTCCATTTCGCCGTCGATGAGGATGTCGGGTTCAAAAGACGGAGCTTTTGCCGGGCCCCTTCGTGTCAGTAGGGATATGAACAAGCGGCCGATGGCTCCGGTTGGGTTAAGAGGAGGGTCTTGCCCTTTTCTGGCAGCCTCAGCATCAAGTTTATGGATGGCTACCTTGGCACCGGTTCGCTCCTTCAAATTGGCAGCGCTGCCGAAGTGGTCGGTATGGCCGTGAGTGATGAGAATGAGAGAGACTGACTTGGGGTCGATGCCGTTTTCAGTGAGCTTGTCTAAAATGGCTGGAGCGCTGCCCGGATAGCCAGTGTCAACAATAACCGGGCGCTTACCCCAAATGACAAAGGCATTGGCCCTGCCCAGGGGAATTTGAATCACTGATGAGCCTTGTTCTGGCATTTCAACCTCCTCCTTGCGCTAGTTACAATGGCTATATTAAGACCGCACTTGCCGGGTGTCAAGATGTTGCTGGTGGAGAGGTTTTTACTGCATGTTAGGTATGAACGAGCACTGCTTAGTATGTTAGTGTGTTTGTGGGCTAATCTTGGCTGACGGCGTTCTCGATGAGGTCGATGGCGACGAAGTTTGTCCGTTATGACGAAGGCGATATGAACCTACCTGAAGCGCAAGAGCTGTTTAGCCGCATCGAGGAACTTCTGGGCATCATTGACCACTTCGGTGGAATTGGATAAGGATTCCATGGCACGACTTAGGTCATATTCAGCCCCTTTGATCTCTTTGGTCACCAGTTTCCTGTCAGGTTTTATTTGTAGCAACTTTCGTTCTTGCAGGAGCTTCCTGATCTCGTAACTTACTGGCTCTCCCATAATACGATCCCTTTGCTGATTCTTTCGTATAGAGGTCTGTCTTTTGAACGTAATTGGCGGAATTCATTGGCGTTCATTACCACAGGAGACACTTTTCTGTCCAGTTTCGAAGCATATTTACTGGCTGTGTCTCTCACCCTCTTGCCGGCTTCACTAATCACTAGCAGGTCTATGTCGCTTCTTTTTGTATTCGTGCCTTCGGCACAACTGCCAAATAGTATGATCCGCCTGGCATAATCTCTCAGTTCTTGAACCATCCCATGGACTGCATTCACGTTCAAGAGTATCTTGAACTGCTTTGCCACAGGATCCTCTAGATTGTAGCGGTAGAACATCATCTTGCCGGATTTCCTCGAGTTCACCAAACCACCCTCAGAGAGCTTCCGCAGTTTCTGGCTCGTGGCACCGATGCTGATCCCGGCCAGCCTGGCTATCTCGCGCTGGTAGTATTCTCGCTCAATGTCTTCGGCTATGGCAGCCAGTATTCGTATTGAGATTTGGTCCGCAAGATTCATCGACGTGAATAAATGTTCATCCGTGTGAATTATAAGATAGCCTTGCCTTGGAGTCAAGTCTGTAGAGGAGCGGTTTTTACTGCATGTTAGGTATCAACGAGCACTGCTTAGTATGTTAGTGTGTTTGTGGGCTAATCTTGGCTGACGGCGTTCTCAATCAGGTCAATACGGGTGGGTTTGCCCTTCTGGTCGAGTTCGACGGCGACGAAGTCTATGCGCCATGACTCGGGCAGGTTCTTGCCTTCGGACAGGTAGGTGAGGGCTGAGGCGATGAGTTTTTCCTTTTTGGCAAAGGTCACCGATTCCTCGGGGCTGCCGAAGCCGGAGCTGGTCTTGGTGCGGACTTCGACGAAGACGAGATAGCCTTTTTTCTCAGCGATGATGTCTATTTCACCTTCGCGGCAGCGGAAATTGGTATCACGAATCTTGTAGCCTTTCTTTTTGAGAAAGTCCCTGGCTAGCTTTTCGCCAGTAGTGCCGACTTCTTTGCGTTTCATAGTGTAGTCAATCGGAGTTATCTATGGTTGCTATTCTACTTTTTGGTTCTTGGGAAAGCAATAATTTCAGTGAAAGATTCTTCGCGGAGTTTATGTTGAGTGGATGAGATTCTTCAGTCGCTTCGCTCCTTCAGAATGACAGGTGGTTGTGTTTCCCGAGGTTAAAACCTCGGGGCTATTCGTTTGCAGTGCAGCGGTGCCTTTCAAGTGGCCCTTTCTCTATGGCTAGGGTTGTGGTTCCCGAGGTCAAAACCTCGGGGCTACATGTTTTTACATTAGTAATCAATCTCTTATATTTGGGCTGCCTCTCTTACCGGGGCGAAGGAATGGCGGTGGATGGGCGAAGGGCCCCGCTGATGCAAACAACTGACATGCTCCCTGGTGCCATAGCCTTTGTGATGGGCTAAGCCGTAACCGGGATGAAGCTGGTCAAGCTCTACCATAATGCGGTCACGGCTGACCTTGGCGATAATCGAGGCGCAGGAGATGGAGAGGCATAATTTGTCGCCCCGGACTATCGGTTTTTGGGAGATGCGAAGCTGAGGCAGGCGCAGGTAGTCTATTAGCAGGAAGTCGGGCGGGCAGGCTAGCTGCTCCACGGCCTGGCACATGGCAACTTTGGTGGCATTGAGAATGCCGATGACATCAATGGTTTGAGGAGCAATGATGCCGACGCCGATAGCTATGGCCTCCTGTTTGATCAGGTCGAAGAGGGACTCCCGTCTGGCCGGCGGGATCTCTTTGCTGTCTCGAATCGATTTTAACCAGGGGAAGTCGGGTGATTGGGGCAGGATTACAGCGGCGGCGACTACCGGGCCGGCTAAGGCGCCACGTCCAGCTTCATCTATGCCGGCGATGAGGCGATAGCCTCGGGCGCTAAGCCCATTTTCTTCGTTCAAGCTTGGCAGCTCGGATATAGGTTTGCGGCTTCTAGCTTTCAATAGTGCCACCGCCTAGGACCTCGTTATCTTGGTAGAAAACCACAGCTTGCCCCGGGGTGATGGCAGGCTGTGGCTGGTGGAAGCTTACTTCGGCAGAGTCCGGCGCCGGGTAAAGGGTGGCAGCTACCTCCGGCGACCGATAGCGTATTTTAACAGCCACCGTCATCGGCTCGGAAGGAGCTTTTCCGGATATCCAGTTCACTTCTCCGGCAGCGAGTCTGGAGTTGTAAAGCTCTTGTTTGGAGCCGACGATAAGCTGGTTCTTATCAGGTTCTATCTTTGTTACATAGAGCGGTTCAGCGGCGATAAGCCCCAGGCCACGCCTTTGTCCCACGGTGTAAAGGGCGGTTCCCCTGTGCCTGCCCAGCACTTCGCCATGACTGTTGACGATTTGTCCCGGGGTTGGGGTGAAATGCCGGCTGAGGAAAGCGCCGTAGTCCGAGGCGATGAAGCAGATGTCCTGGCTGCTGGGCTTGCCGGCGGTGGGTAAGCCCTTTTGTCGTGCTAGCTCTCGGACGTTGGCTTTGAGGTAGTTGCCTAGAGGGAAGAGTATGCGGCTGAGCTTGTCCTGCCCCAGAGTGTAGAGCATGTAAGACTGGTCTTTGTCCGGGTCAATGCCTTTGAGCAGATGATAGGTGTCGTTATAGTACTCGATTCTGGCGTAATGACCGGTGGCTAAATAGTCGGCGTCTAGAGAGAAAGCCTGGTCGAGGAGGAAGCCGAATTTTATGTGCCGATTACAGGCAATGCACGGGTTCGGAGTTCGGCCTTTACTGTATTCCCGGCAGAAGTAGTCAATTACATGTTGTTTGAACTCGTTCTCCAGATTGAGGAGGTGAAAAGGTATGCCGAGAGTCCGGCAGAAATGCTCAGCGTCACGTATGTTTGATGTTGATGGGCAGGGATGTCGCTGCTTCTCCGGCATTGCTTCCTCCTCAGGCCACAAACGCATGGTCAGGCCGATGACCTCGTAGTCAGCTTCCTGGAGCAGGAAAGCTGCTGTTGAGGAGTCCACGCCGCCGCTTAAGGCTACAGCTACCCGCTTTTTAGACATTTTTAAACCCACAATGAGACTGCTTCACTTCGCTTGCAATGACATTCTAACCGCTACATTTTTCAGTCCAGCCAATGTAGTTGCGACCCTTTAGGGTCGCCCTTTCTTATCCCACATGTAGCGGCGACCTTATAAGGTCGCCTGGGGCTGGGTTACGGGCGAGGCTAAAGCCTCGCACTACATGTTCTGTGATCAGGGTTGCAATGATAGGTGGTGCTTGTTAAGTAGTTGGTTGACCCTGTCCCAGATAATTTTACCAATTCTGGCTCTGGGCAAGGTAGCATCTATCACCAGCCAGCGTTCAGGCTCACGGGCGGCTAACTTAAGGTAGCCATCTCTTACTTTGTTGTGAAAGGCGATGTCTTCGGCCTCGAAGCGGTCGTTTGTCGTGGATTGCTTGCGGCCCAGTCCTTTTTGTGTGGGGATGTCCAGCAATATAGTGAGGTTGGGCTTGATTCCTTGGGTAGCTAGCTCGTTGATTTTTTTTATGGTCTCCAGGTCCAGCCCACGACCATAACCCTGGTAAGCTATGGTGGAGTCGGTGAAGCGGTCGCAGATGACCACCTTGCCTTGCTGCAGGCTGGGGCGAATCACTTCGGTTACCAGTTGGATGCGGCAGGCGGCAAAGAGCAATATCTCGGCTAGGGGTGAGATTTCATCATGGCGTCTTCTTTTCAATACGCGTCTCAGCTGGTTGCCTAGAGGTGTGCCGCCGGGCTCGTGAGTCAGCTCTGCGGGGATGCTCAACCGGGAAAGTTTCCTCCACAGGGCTTTGGCCTGTGTGCTCTTGCCGCAGCCTTCACTGCCTTCAAAGGTGATGAATAGACTCATGGATTATCTCCTGCCAGGGGAAGGCAAAGTAAATGTAGGGACAGGTCTTTAGACCTGTCCAAAGCGGACAGACCTGAAGGTCTGTCCCTACATAAGCTATTCATACCACCTCTTAAGATTTGCCTCTCCTACGACAAAATAAAGGCTGTTTTAGCCTTTTAGAATCTGTACTCTTCTTCCTGGTTCTTTGCCCAGGCTATGGGAAGCCAGGCTATGGCGTTCGGCCAGGAGATGCTGCAAACGGCGGATGTAGGCATTCTGCGGGCTAAGTTCTACAGGCCCCTTGCCTTCTCTTACCTGGGTAATCGCTTTTTCGGCTTCTTCAATGGCGGAATTGATGGGTGTGTCTTTGTGTGGCCCGTATATAGTGTCAAGGCATTGTCTCAATTGGGGAATGTTGTTGCTTTTGACGGCATAGATGGGAATGCCGGCTATCTCGGCATCCCTTATCTTCTGCGGTTTGCGGCGATAATAGTTCTTGGTGGTAAGTAATAGGTTGCTTCCCTTGAGCTCATTAGTAATCTCTAGGGTAATCCCTTTCTCTCTGGCAGCCTCTTCCAGCTTAGCGCGGTTGAGGCCGAAAAGGTATATTCGAAACTCTTCTCTCTTTGGTATTGGCTCTTTCTTGTTCAAGGCGTGGGAAGCTGTTGCCTTATCCTTTCTCACTTCACCGTTTTTATCAAGCCAGCGGATTTCGGTTTCCTGGGGTCTGCCGTGAAGAACAGCATCTACGGCCTGGCCTACGTCCGGGTGAACAGTTACTCTATCTCGTTCCTGGATTTCGACAACTATATTGAAGGTGGGCGGTGCCTTGCGCTCCAGAATTGATTTCTGTGTATGCCGCCGCCTTGCCTCCTCGTCTCCCAGGGTCACCGTTTGAATGCCGCCGATGAGGTCGGACAGAGTAGGGTTCATCATCAGGTTCTCCAGGCTGTTTCCGTGGGCGGTGCCGACCAGCTGGACGCCACGTTCGGCGATGGTTCGAGCCGCTTCAGCCTCCAGGCTGGTGCCTATTTCATCGACAATAATGACCTCGGGCATGTGGTTTTCCACGGCTTCAATCATCACTGCGTGCTGCATGGTCGGTGTTGGCACCTGCATCCGCCGCGTATGTCCTATGGCGGGATGGGGTATATCACCGTCACCGGCGATTTCATTGGAGGTGTCAACGACGATTACCCGCTTTTTGAAGTCATCGGCCAGGACACGGGCTACTTCGCGCAACATTGTTGTTTTGCCGATGCCAGGTCGGCCGAGGAGCAGCACGTTTTTGCCTGACTCGACAAGGTCCTGGATGATTTTCACCGTGCCGAAGACAGCTCTGCCTACGCGGCAGGTCAGGCCAACGATCCGTCCCTCCCGGTTGCGCATAGCCGAGATTCGATGGAGCGTGCGCTCGATGCCGGCGCGGTTATCGCCGCTGAAGCTGCCGATGCGGGAGACCACATGCTTGATATCTGAGTCTGTGGCCTCTTTGGGGCTAAGGGTTATTTCCCTTTGCGGATAGCGGGCTTCGGGGGGACGTCCGAGATCAAGGACTACTTCAATTAATTCACTGTTGTCAGGTTGCTCAAGAAGCGCCTGGCGGATGTGGGGTGGCAGGACACCAAGCAGGGCGTCTAAATCGTCAGCAATTACCTTTTGCAAATATCATCTCCTGGATGGTGTTGGCGTGTCATCCTGAGCGATAGCGAAGGATCTCTAGCCTGTTTGCGGGGTTTATTCTGAGAGAGATTCTTCGGTCGCTCCGCTTCCTCAGAATGACAGGAAGCGGAGGGCTCAGAATGATAGAAGGCGAGGGGTTCAGAGTGACTGGCGGGATTATTAGATGACCTGTCTCCTGTAAGAAGGTCGAGGAAATATCTGTGGAATCTCAAATCATCGGTCAGTTCTGGGTGGAAGGCGCAGGCGAGCAGCTTGCCTTGCCTGACTGCCACCGGCCTGCCGTTTAATTGACATAATATCTCAACACCGCGTTCGGCCTTTTCGATTATCGGAGCCCGGATGAAGATGCCGTGGAAAGTTCCATTGTCCAGGGCTGGTATCTGCAGGTCGGCCTCAAAGCTGTCCACCTGTCTGCCGAAGGCATTGCGCTTCACCTCGATGTCCATAACCCCGATGGGCTCCATCTCTAGATTGGGTACTTTCTTGGCCAGAAGTACCAGGCCGGCACAGGTCCCAAACAGTGGGAAGCCTTGTTGGGCGAGTTTGCGAATCGGCTCCGTCAGGCCGTAGTCAGACAGCAGTTTGCTGATCGTGGTACTTTCCCCACCCGGGATTACCAGTGCGTCCAGGCCATCGAGCTCAGAGGGCAAGCGGACGGGGACAGCCTCTGCGTCTAAAGCGGATAGCATTCCTATATGTTCAGTCACAGCTCCTTGCAGAGCCAGGACACCAATTTTCACTCTACCAGCCTCTGGTGGCCAATAATTCTTCCGGCGGAATGGTCTTTATGTCCAGCCCAGGCATGGCTGTGCCCAAGGCTTTGGATACCTCGGCGATGATTGCCGGGTCGCGGTAATGTGTAGTGGCTTTGACGACGGCTTTAGCCCTTGACGCTGGGTCGCTTGATTTGAAAATGCCCGAGCCGACGAAGACGCCCTCGGCGCCCAGTTGCATCATCAGCGCAGCATCGGCCGGCGTAGCTACACCGCCAGCGGCGAAATTGACCACCGGTAGTTTTCCTGTGTTATGTATTTCCAGCACCAGCTCGAGAGGAGCACCCAGGTTTTTGGCTTCGGTGGTAAGCTCATCAATAGGCATACCCTGGAGTTTGCGGATGCCATCCTGAACTGCCCGCATGTGTCTTACGGCTTCAACGATGTTACCGCTGCCGGCTTCACCTTTGGTGCGAATCATGGCGGCACCTTCTGCGATGCGGCGCAGGGCTTCGCCTAAATCGCGGCAGCCGCAGACGAAGGGGACCTTGAAATCGTGTTTCCAGATGTGATGGCTTTCGTCAGCCGGCGTCAGCACCTCTGATTCGTCGATGAAGTCAACCCCCAGCGCTTCCAAAACCTGAGCCTCGACAAAATGCCCGATGCGGCATTTAGCCATCACCGGGATGCTCACCGCTTCCATTATGGCGGCAATTATCGTCGGGTCAGCCATACGGGCAACACCGCCGGCAGCCCGGATGTCTGCTGGCACCCGCTCCAGTGCCATGACAGCACAGGCTCCGGCGTCTTCGGCGATCTTGGCATGCTCCGGTGTGACCACATCCATGATGACACCGCCCTTCAGCATCTGGGCTAACCCTGATTTAACTTTCCAAGTACCTGTGTCCATCTTCCCCCGTTTACATAAGTAGTGTTTTTAATATTTTACACTGGTTCGGTCTCGGTAGCAAATACACTTAGTGAAAGCCTTTGGTAAGTCCAACCCGTCATTGCGAGCCGAAGGCGAAGCAATCTCAGAGATTGCCACGTCGCTATGCTCCTCGCAATGACAATAAACATTACCGTTAGCTGCTCTTTTTCAGCTCCTGGATTTCCTTTTCGATGTTCTTTAGTTCTTTCTCCAGCTCTTTCTTGTATTCCTGAAGCACTTCCAATTGTTCTTCACGGCTGGGGAAAGGCCTTGGCCCGTAGCAGAAGAAGCCGAAGGGAGGAAAGCCGAAGCACATATGCTAGAGATGTCTTCGATGCCACATCTTTAATCCCCTTTATTAAATTATAGCATCTAGCGCAGGTGAAATGACAATGTGTAGTTGCGAGGCTTTAGCCTCGCCGAAACCTTACCCGCAAGCGACCATAAAGGGTCGCGACTACATCGGTTGGAGGAGGCCGATACTAATTTCGGGATGCGTGAATGACTTGTGTTATAATCTCGATTGTGAAAATACTTGGTATCGAAACTTCGTGCGATGAAACGGCGGCGGCGGTAGTTGAAGACGGAGCTAGTATCCTGTCAAATGTCGTCGCCTCTCAGGTGGATATACACAGTCGCTACGGCGGTATTGTCCCCGAGGTGGCCTCAAGGCAGCACCTGATTACAGCTTTGCCGGTGGTGGAAAGCGCTATGGCTGAGACGGAAGCCACCTGGCAGGATATAGCCGCTATCGCCGTAACCATGGGTCCTGGTCTGGCCGGCTCATTATTGGTCGGGGTGAATATAGCTAAAGCGGTGGCTCTAGCCCAGGGCTTGCCCCTCATCGGCATCAATCATCTTGAAGGCCATATCTACGCCAACTGGTTAAGCGGGGATGAGCCTGTTTTTCCCTGTCTTTGCCTTATTGTTTCCGGGGGGCATAGCGATTTGGTAATGATGAAAGGACACGGGCAGTTCCAAAGGCTGGGGCGGACACGAGACGATGCTGCTGGTGAGGCCTTCGATAAAGCAGCTAGGATTTTGGGCCTGGGTTATCCCGGCGGCCCAGCTATAGAGGCAACAGCCAAAGACAGGGTGCCATCATTTGCTTTACCACGGGCTTGGCTTAAGGGCAGCGACGATTTTAGCTTCAGCGGGCTGAAAACAGCTCTTCTCCATTTGGTCAGGGACAACGATTTTTCGGACTCTTCCCGGGTAGCCGAGGCAGCGGCTAGCTTTCAGCAAGCGGTGGTTGATGTCCTGGCTACGAAGGCAATACAAGCTGCTGAAAGGTTGGGCGTCAAGCAGATATTGCTGGCTGGCGGCGTGGCGGCCAATAAGGCCCTCCGTGACTACTTTATTTCTAATTCGCCGGTGCCGGTGCTCATACCGCCTCCAGGCTTGTGTACCGATAACGCGGCTATGATTGCCGCCTGCGGCTATTATCACTACCAGTTGGGCAAAATCGACGGCTATGATATCGATGTGATACCGAGCCTCAGCTTCGGTTAGAAGCTACCGGACACGCGGTACAGTTTCGGAGACGGCAATAGGTCTTGAAGATATGAATCAGTCCCTGCTGCTGGCAGGCAGAAAGGCAGGTATCTGGCTTGAGAAGTAGCTGCTGTTTCATGTGCCGAGTTAACTCGTTGTCTCCCGACCTGGGATAGCGGCGGTAAATTTCAGCCGCTTTTCTCTTTAACTTCAGGTCAGAGCTTATCTCGCCCCAGACACAGGCGAAGGGCAATATAGCATTTATAACTATTTCTGAGGCTTTTTCTCGGCCGAGAAGAGCCGAGCTTCGCTTCTTAACAATACCGAAGTCAAAGTGGTTCCTCCAGTAAGCTTGACCGGCGATGACCAAGCCGGTTTCCAGCCAGCGATGTTCAGTTCCTGGGGGTGCTTTCTTTATCAGTTGCAATATCCCGTGGAGCAGCCCCGGTCGGCAATACCGCGCCATGAGATAGCTCAGGGCAATGAGGCGGCGGGTGGGGAAGTTGTCAGGGCGAACTCGGAAAAAGCACCAGTCAGCTTCATTCATGGTTTCGGTTATATCGGTGGATTGCCATATCCTTTCTAACTTGTCTATTTCTTCGTCTCCAGCCAGTTTGAGTTGCAATCTCGGCCGCTGGGAAGGCAATAGTCCGGCAGTGCCTAAGATCAAAGCCCGTCTGATGGCCTCAGACTTGATTTTTTCTAAGAAGCTAACGGATAACCTATTGACGAGATCTTCGCAGGGTTCGGCGTTTTGAGCGTAGCCCAGGGCTCTGGCTATGCCGCGAAACAGCACCTGCCCTGCCTCTTCTTTCTCCAGAGCTTGGCGGCACAAAGCTGCTTTAGCCGCGAATCTTTCCTCCCCGGTAAGGATAAGCAGTTTGTTCAAACTGTCTGAATTTGAATGTCCTTTGGCTTCAGGACAGGAAAATGAGGAATTTCTGGATGGGTTGAGGTGTTGACTTAGCTCATCTAAAGGACGGCCGAGGAAGGGACTCAGGCAGATTGTGGGCACGGTTTTGCCGTTCTGGAGCATGGTTGGAGATTGGTTATCGTGCCACCATACGACGTGTAAAGCTATATTGTTGTATTTGGGGTCTCGGTGATGACCATGGCTGTACCACTGGCTGGACTTAACATGAATCTCGATGTCCCCGCTAATTATTTCGTGGCTAATGGCAAAAACGGCGTCCTTGAAATCACAGCCGCTGGTCTGGCTAGCTCTGCCCGGGTAGATTGTCTGAAATGGCTCACCGCTATCGGTAACCAGGTTGATTACTAGCTGGCATTGCCAGATATGAGCGATGAGCTTTTCCGAAACCTGTGTCTTCATTTTCTTTTTACACGTTTGCGTGTAGCCACAGGCAAAAAATTAATCTTGGACGGACTGGCTGGCTTTCGATGGCACCCAGGTTCGCTTTTCGTCGATGATGTGTTCTATTTGCCAGCCCCGTTTTTCTAGCTCAGAGGTGATAAAGCGGCGGTGACATCGCCACGGCAGTCTTTCAGCACAGAGCATGACGCTGCTTTTTTCCGAGGCGGTTTTCTCTACAATGTTTATTCCTGTCTCGAACTCCGGGGTAGTGGTGAAAGCTTTGTAGCCGCCGCTCCGATAGCCGCCCAGTTCGTCCCCAAGGTGCAAATAGTCAATGTGTAGTTCTGCCAATAATTGCTTCAGGGCCTGTTGCTTGAAATGCTCGATGCGGCTGGTGGGGAAGCGGCGGACATCTATAACCATTTCGATGCCGTGACTCCGGAGCAGCTCGGAAAACTCCGCCCTTGTCCGGGTGGTGGTTCCTAAACTGTGAACTTGGCTATGGTGTTTCATCTCTTTAGATAAGCCGCAGCAGCCTACTTTGACCTGGTGCACTTCACTCCGTTGGTTGTTTCCTTTTGACTGCCTCATACTTGAAGCCGGAGCGCTCGGCTACCAGGGAGAGCAAAGTGGACGCAGTTCCCCGGGGCTTGTACATTCCTGTTTCCCATTCGCTGATTGTCTGCTGGCGGGTGCCTAACTCCTCAGCCAGTTTAGCTTGGGTTAGCCTCAAATGTTGCCGCAACGCCCGAATGCGTCGGCCATCCCACTCAATTTTCTTGCGCTTCTGAGCCACCTTACCTAATATCTTACACGGTATAGCGTAAAGATTCAAGGATAGCTTGTTGCGAAACTCATTCAGATAGACACTTCGTATTGTAGCATGGCTCTACATGGTCAATGCAGTGCTGCTGATAACCCACGAGATAGACTCGGCATACTGGAAAGAATGGGAACTGTTCAAGCTCCCCGGAGGCAGCGCGTTTGACTTAACATAAGGTTTTGCACGACCCTAGGGACCACCCGCCAGCCTTAAATCCGTTGCCAAACTGGACTATTCTCTGGCTACTAATGGAAGGGGGCATGGTGCTGCGCCAAGACATGGTATCCACTCCAGGGGCCCAGCTCAACGGCCACTTTATCCAGCATTATGGGGATAACGAACCTTATTTTATCATCAATGTCTGGAAGTTGCGCTTTCAGATAAGAAAAAGGTGTTTTGAACTCTAGTGATGAGTGTTCTCGCAGATTATTGTAGTAGTAGATATAACCCAGAGCTTCATCTAGAAGGTCAGCATCGCTTCTAATTCTCATAGCCCTAGGCATATAAAACTCATCATCATCGGTACGATGTGAGCGTTCCAGATGAGCATTTTCCTCACAGTGTCCCTTGTGGTTTTGAATCAGCCTGCAGCCAAAACCGCTGATGAGCTTTCGCAGTGCTCTTACCTTCAGCCATGATTTGCCGCCAAATTCCTCACCATTATCCACGGTGAAGACAACAATGGATTTAACCCCGTGTGACCTTAGCCAGGAAATAACCCAGAGATACCAGCATAAACCGTTAGTCCAAGATTTCTCCCGTGAATAGCCGATCAGTTTAAACCGAGAACACACATCCAGAGCACTCCATTGATAGTTCGGTATGTCGTGGTGATCTAAATGGATAATTTGTTCCCGTTGGGGGCTTTTGTTCGATTCCTCGTTTTTATTCTTTAGTTTGTTTAAGCCTTGTTCGGACTTTTTACGAAAATATTGAATTCTTTTCTGTGTTGAGAAAGGGGCACGTAAATTGTACAGTTTGTTGCTCCGGCTTGGTTCTCACGGCTTCAAAAATCATCTCTGTTAAGCTATCAGTATAAGCTGTGAGGCTATAACTTCTGTTACGCAGTAACCAAAGTGTGACTATTTGTCTGATACTTCTAAAATACATGTGGCTGGCCAAACGCAGATCTAAGTCATGTCTTACCTCTCCAGCTTTTTGTCCTTCCTCCAAAATGTTCATGAGAAGTCGGTTTGTAGTTTGGAGTGTTTCCGTGGCATAAGGTGCCTTTATCCAAGTTGTAACAGGCATGTTCACGTACACAACCCAGCCATACTGCCAGTTTTGCTCATAGAAGTGAAGATAGAACCATGTCATTTTCCGCAGCTTATTTAGGGTTCCTTTGACGCCTTGAAGATGACGTTCCATCTCCTTTCTTCCTTCGGCATCTCTCTCAGTGAGAATAGAATTGGCGAGGTCTTCTTTGTCTCGGAAATATTTGTAAATAGTGGCTTGGGCTATGCCAGCCTTCTTTGCCATGTCACGTATTGTTGCTTGGTGAAATACTTCTGCCTCGGCAAAAACGTCAAAGGCTGCATTAATGATACGCTCGCGCGTTGTGTTGTAGCTACGTTTCCTCATTTCTACCTCACTTTAAAGCTTAAGGCTCTGACGTTTTTCTTAGGGCTATGGTTGCTTTTTACAGATGAAAATTTTTTGATGTCGATAGTCGTCAAAGACGCTTGACAAAGGATCAAAGGTTTGATAAGGTAGTGAACATTGTTCACCATTAATTTGGTAACAATACTATTTCTCGTCTGGCATCTCATCGGATGATGTACTAATGATAGGCGAGCAATGTTCTCTTGTCAAGACTAGAAACTCTGGAAAGATCGTAGCTAAAGTTTATATTTGTGTGAGTTGTGCTGAGTTCTTAGGTGGCAGTTGTGACTGGCTCTAAGGATTTCGGTTCTTTGGCATAGTATTGTTTGTTAATGCTAGATATTGGGTGACGGAGTAAGATAATGCTTACGTTATTGGATGGGGTGAAAGTTCTTAGCATGGCTTGGCAGTATCCCGGCCCTTATTGCACGTTGCTTCTTGCTGATATGGGGGCTGAGGTTATAGTAGTAGAGCGACCTGGCATAGGAGACCCGGCCCGTCTTCTTCCAGATTTCTTCGGAGCAATCAACCGTAACAAAAAAAGCCTGAGCCTAAATTTGCAGTCTAAGATGGGCAGGGAAATTTGCTACAGATTAGTTGAAAAAGCAGACATATTTTTAGAAGGATTCCGTCCCGGAATTGCCCAAAAGTTAGGCGTCGATTATGAAAGTTTAAAAAAGCTTAATCCCAACCTTATATATGTTTCTATTTCAGGTTATGGACAGAATGGTCCATATGCTAATTGGGCGGGACATGATATCAGTTATCAGGGGGTTGCGGGGATGCTGGCTGAAATTCCTGAAGACAGAGAGCTTTCTTTAACACCCATTCCTATAGCTGACCTTTCTTCTGGGATGTTCGCCACTATTGCTGTTTTGGCGTCCTTACATCACAGGAGCCAAACAGGGGAGGGGATATATGTTGATGTGTCTATGACAGACGGGCTGGTATCGTGGATGACCGCTCCCCTGAGCATGTTCCTTAACTCAGGTATACCTTCTCTTCCTCATGAACCTGCTTATGGTGTTTTTAAAACAAAAGATGGCAAGTTTCTTACCTTAAGCATCGCCCATGAGGATCACTTCTGGATTAATCTATGTCAAGTGTTAGGCAAAAACGAGCTGGCTGGTTTGACACGTGAGGAAAGGCGGACTAGACGAGAAGAACTTGTGTCTATTCTTCAAGAAGCATTCCTCGCTAAGTCTCGGGATGAATGGGTTCAAATTTTAACCTCGGCTAATGTGGCGGCAGGTCCCCTTTACAGTTATTCCGAGGTGGTTAACGACCCGCATCTTAAGCATAGAAAGCTGTTTGTGGAAATAGAAAAATCCGGGAAAAAACTCAAACAAATAGCTCATCCTTTAAAATTCTCTCCCATCTCGACTAAAAAAGACTTTTCTCCTCCAGAATTGGGTGAGCATTCCGTCGAAATTCTGTCTGGATTGGGATACAGTGAAGAGGACATAAAGAGATTTAGCTGCGACGGCATTATATAGCTGAGTAAATAAGGGGGATAATAAAGTGGCAGAGCAAGTTGGTAATCGAGTGTTGGGCACAGTGAAAGCTGTGAAAGGAATCTGCAGCGCGGGACATAAGGTGGGAGACCAAGTAGAATTGAGTGGATATAGTTCTGGTGGTCTATGTGGCTTCTTATACCATGACATTTTTCCTTATGTAGTTATGCTCCAATTCGGCGGTGGGTTTCCTCCAGATTGGGGAGACCCAGATATGGTGGAACTGGACTGCCTGGATAAGTGGAACACCGTTACTATAGAGTTGCGCAGAGTTAAGGAATAGACATTATACTGGTAATACAGCCTGTGAACAAGCTTGGAGTTTGGTCAATTTCAGAGCAGGAATAACGGCAAAAGCGACTTTGCAGTTTAGCAATAAGCATATTTTTAGTATTTGAACTGAATCTTTAAGAAACTCGAAAGGAGGCAACGATGGATCTTGGACTTAAGGGTAAAGTAACTGTTGTGACGGGATCTGGCCGGGGAATAGGCCGTTCCATTGCGATGACCCTTGCCTCTGAGGGAGCAAAGGTTGCGGTCAATGACTACTACCTTGACAGAGCGGAGTCAGTGGCTAAGGAGATTAAGGAAGCGGGTGGTGAGTCCATGCCGGCACAGGCGGATATAACTGACGCTGCCCAAGTGGAGCAAATGGTTAAAAAGATATTAGACAAGTGGGGTAAGGTGGATATATTGGTAAATAATGCTGGCATACCGGCAGGAGTACTAGAAACCGATGCACTATCTCTGATGCATACCTTTATGGAATCGAACAAAACAGAATGGGAGAGATTAATTGGGCTTGACCTCTATGGTGTGCTAAATTGCTGCCATGCGGTGCTCGGGCCTATGTCAAGTCAGAACTATGGGAAGATTGTAAGCATTATCTCCGATGCCGGAAGGATTGGCGAGCCCAGACAGGCAGTGTACTCTGGGGTAAAGGCTGGCATTGTTGGTTTTAGTAAAGCCTTGGCCAAGGAAGTAGCACGTTATAAGATAAACGTTAATTGTGTTGCCCCCTCGGCTACCGGTGGCACTTACCTTTCTCAGTTGACAGGCTCGGATCAACCCAGGACCGATGAGGAGAAAGAGAGACTGCGCAAGGTAATGGCTGTCTATCCCCTGGCGCGCTCCATGGGGAGGCTAGGCTTCCCCTCAGATATAGCCAATGCGGTGGTTTTCCTTAGCTCTGACGTTTCAGAATGGGTCACAGGCCAGGTACTGAGTGTCAATGGTGGATATTGCATGGTAGATTAAGAAATGGAGGTATCTCATGAAATACGAAACCATTATATATGAAAAGGAAGACGGTGTTTGTATCATCACCCTCAACCGACCAGATCGCCTCAACGCCATTAACTTTCAGCTGGCCTTTGAGCTGAACGAGGTGCTTGATAAGATCGACCAAGATGAAGGTGCAAGAACCGTAATCCTGACCGGTGCTGGAAGAGGGTTTTGCGCCGGTGCTGATATCAAGGAAATGGCTGACCCTAATGCCAAACGGCTCCCAATAGGTATGCGCTACACCTTCTTCAATAAGCTGGAAGACTTGGGAAAACCTGTGATCGCTGCTATCAATGGTCCCTGTAATGGCGGTGGATTGGAAATAGCCCTTTGTTGCGATTTTCGCATTGCTTCTGAAGCAGCAAACTTTGGACTAGGGGAGGTGAAATTGGGAGTTATTCCGGCTGGCGGTGGTACGGCACGGCTGCCACGGCTCATCGGGCCAGCTAGAGCAAAGGAGTTTCTGTATTTTGGCAACCGCGTTGATGCCCAGCAAGCATATCAGATTGGGCTCGTCAATAAAGTTGTTACCTCTGAAGAGCTGATGGCAGAAGCGAAAAACTGGGCAGCTGAACTGGCGGAAAGGCCTCCCCTTTCCTTGAAGATGCTTAAATACTGTGTGAACCTTGGCATGCAAATGGACTTGCTAAGCGCCATAGATTATGAAGCTAAGTGTGCCGCTATATTGAGGAACACAGAAGACGCCATAGAGGGAGTAAAAGCCTTCGTAGAGAAGCGAAAGCCTGTGTTCAAGGGAAGATAACCAGTATATATGCGCACAGACGCAGGCAAGCAGTGAAAGGAATCTGGTAAATATGAGCGAAGTAAAGAAGAGGTTACCCATCAAGGAGGGACTGTTCAAGCCGCCAGGCAATGGGGACGAGGGCTATCTTGTTGGTAGCAGATGCAAAGCATGCGGCGTCTATTTCCATCCCAAGAGGGTAGTGTGTGCCAATTGTTATGGTGAAGATTTAGAGGAGGTCGCCCTTAGCAGAAGAGGGAAGATTACAACCTATACGATTGCCCGAACAAGCTATCCAATGACTCCCGTGACTGCACCATTTATCACAGCTCAAGTGGAACTGCCAGAGAAGATACGGGTTCTGAGCCTGATGACTGGTGTCGATTTGGATAAGGTGAAGATCGGCATGGAGGTGGAACTCTGTTTCTGGAAAACGGGAGAAGATGAGAAGGGCAACGAGGTTGTGGCATACGCCTTTCGGCCAATACCGACATAGAGTAGCGAAGGAGGTTATAATGGCAAAGAAAGAGGTAGTGATACTTGGGGTGGGGGTAATCAAGTTTGGCCGGGTCACCGGCCGAGGCCTTCTGGACATGGCTCGCGAGGCAGGGCTTAAGGCTCTCAAGGATGCGGGGGTTGACTTTCGGGACATTCAGATTGGCTTCTGCGCCCACTGTAATCAGCCAATGGGCACAGGTCTGGATTGTTTCGCTGAACTGGGAATGACTGGAATACCGGTGACCAATGTAGAAGTAGCTTGTGCCAGTGAATCTCGAGGGGTGCTGCTGGCAGCCGAGATGATAGCTGCAGGTGCATACGATATGGCTTTAGTTATTGGACTTGAGAAGATGCCTAGGGGCATGGTGCCTTCAATAGGGGATATAAAAGATTTGCCCTACCGCTTCCTGACAGGAATTATGCCTATGCCTGGGGAATATGCTATGCAGGCTCGGGAGCACATGCATTTATATGGTACTAAGGTGGAGCATTTCGCCAAGGCTGCAGAGAAGGCCCACCGCAACGGCAGCCTGAATCCCAATGCTACCTACCAAGAAGTCTATAGCCTTGAACAGATTATGAACTCACGAATGATTGCTGATCCTATCACTATGCTGATGTGTTCGGCTAATGCCGATGGTGCCACAGCTACTGTGGTTTGCTCCACAAAAAAAGCGAAGCAATACACAACCAAGCCCATGCTTTTGGTAGGTTGGGCTGCGGGCACTCCGATGTATGTTAAGGGGGAGTCAATTAGCTTAGCTGAAGGTCCTACCAAGTACTTAGCCAAGAAGGTGCACGAAATGTCGGGGCTAGGTCCTGAGGATGTAGATGTGGCTCAAGTGCATGATGCTTTTAGCCCCGGAGAAATCTTTATTGTGGAAGACCTGGGGTTCTGCCCCAAGGGTGAAGGTGGTACCTTTGTCTGGGAGGGGAATACTGAGATTGAAGGTAAGACTCCGGTAAACACCGATGGCGGCCTGGTTAGCTGTGGGCATCCTATAGGGGCTACCGGTGGCCGTATGATTGCCGAGCTCTGCTGGCAACTTAAAGGAACGGCCGAACCAAGGCAAGTGCCTGGAAAACCAAAAGTGGCTTTGCTTCACAATCAGGGCCTGGGTGGTACCAATGTGATGATGTTCAAAATGTAGTTACTTGATATCTCGATTAATATAATGGCAGGATATAGGCATTGAAGGAGAGCGCCATGATTGCCGAGTGGTTCAAAACCCGCAGATATGCTGACAGCGCTAGGCAGAAGCGAAATCAGGCTTCTCTCTACGAATTTCCAATTAAATACGGGATAGTTAAACGAAGATTGAGGAGGCCAACACCCAAGATATCTTTCAAGATTGCCCGACCGATAGTCGAGGTAGCACTTAGAAGCATAATCCGCTTCGAGATAAAAGGCAGGGAAAATTTGCCACCAAATGGACACATCATCGCAGTCTTCAATCACCTTAACTTGATAGACCCGCCTCTACATATAATAAGTATCCTGCCTCGCGATAGCATCATTATGGCCAAGGAGGAGCTATTTTATTACTGGCCCATCCCCATCTTCCGCATATTAATGGACAGTGCAGAGGCTTATCCTGTGCGCCGTCGTGGAACTCTTGAAGAGAGACAGTTGGCAATGAGATACGCAGAAGAAGTGCTGGCAAAAGGTCTTGTGTTCGGCATATATCCGGAAGGCACACGGAGTAAAGCCGGCTGCCTGAAAGAAGCTTATCACGGGTGTGCTCTTGTAGCTTTACGTACCAAAGCCCCCCTTATCCCTGTTTCCATCCTCGGAACGGAGAAGCTCAGGGGAATCGGCTGGCTTACCCGCCCAAAGGTAACCATCACTTTCGGCAAGCCTTTCACACTGCCGCCCATAGAGGGTGAGCCAACTGAAGAAAAGCTGAAAGAGCTAACCGACTTCATCATGGGACATGTTGCTGCCATTCTGCCACCCGAATACCGGGGCAGGTATAAAACCTTTTAATTACCAAATTCGGAGGTAAATATGGATTTCGAGTTTACAGAAGAGCAAAGAATGCTGAAAAAGAATGTAAGGGACTTTCTGAGCAAAGAGATCGCCCCCATTGTGGATGAACGCGAGCGACATGGGCCTTTCACCAGAGAAGAGGTGGTGGGCTTTATCAAAAAGCTGATGCCTTTCGGCTTCTACATCGGCGTCTTGCCCAAGGAATACGGTGGCATGGAGCTTGACCGTATAACAATGGGTGTACTCAATGAGGAGCTGTCTCGCGTCTGGGCAAGCCTAGCAGCTACTATTGGCATTGCACAACTAGCGCCACTGAATATCGCAGATGCTCCTGATGAGTTGAGACAGAAGTTCATCCCCCAGATATTGGAGGGTGAACTCATCGGTTGCTCTGCCATAACCGAGCCCAACGCTGGTTCTGATGCTTCGCATATTGAAACCACTGCTATGCTGGATGGAAATACATACGTGATAAACGGCACCAAAACTTGGATTTCCAACGGCACCATTGCTGATGTTTGCATGTTGCTGGCGGTGACGGATAAAAGCAAAGGTCCCTTAGGTATGTCCACTATCTTGGTAGAAAAGGCAGCTTCACCTTGGGAGTCAAAGGAGCTTCACAAGATAGGTTGGCGCTGTTTCCCTACGGGCGAAATGTATTTTACTGACTACCGCGTCCCTAAGATGAACTTGTTAGGGGATGTAGCCACTGGCTATAAAAGAACTATGCGGGAGTTTGAGTCAGCTCGCTCAGGGATGGCGATAATGGCTGCAGGTATCTGCCAGGCAGCTATCGATGCCTCGATAAGCTATGCCCGAGAAAGGAAGCAATTCGGCCGGCCCATTGGCAGTTTTCAGTTGATACAAGAGATGATCGCTGATATGATTGCCGAAACTGAGGCGGCCCGTTTGCTGGGATATCGGGCTTTCTGTCTTATCGATAAAGGTGTCAGAGCACGCCTTGAGTCCTCCTTGGCCAAGGCTTATGCCTGTGAAGCTGCTGTCAGAGTGACCTCAAAGGCAATCCAGATACATGGTGCTGTGGGGCTTTCCGATGAGTATCCCGTGGAAAGGTATTTCAGGGATGCAAGGATGCTCACTATCCCTGATGGGGCTACCCAGATTCAGAAGCTGATAGTTGGGCGTGAGGCTATCGGCATAAAAGCCTTCGTCTAGTGGAAATAAAATATGCACTCGGGGTGGGAGGGCATGTCAAGCTGGTTTAAAGGAGGGTTCGATGAATAATGGTAGGGTGCTAGAGGTGAGTGATATTGCGCTTAGTTTCGGTGGGGTGACAGCCCTCGCTGGGGTATCGCTCCATGTCAACAGGGGAGAGATACTGGGGCTGATCGGACCTAACGGTTCAGGGAAGAGTTCTCTCCTTAACTGTATCAATGGCTTTTACCGACCGGATTCAGGGAAGGTCTACTTTGAAGGCAAGGATATTACGCGCCTCCCGCCCTACAAGATTGCTCAATTAGGCATCGGCCGTGCCTTTCAAGGTATTCAGCTGTATGTAGGTATGACTGTTCTTCAGAATCTCCTTGCTGGACGGCATTTGAAGATGAAGTCCAATCCATTGGCAGCTATTACCTATTGGCCCTGGGTGCACCGTGAAGAAGTGGAGCACAGGCGAGTAGTAGAGGATATTATAGACTTCTTGGAAATCGAGGCAGTGAGAAACTGGGTGGTAGGAGCTTTAGGATATGGACTGCGTAAAAGGGTGGACCTTGGTAGAGCACTGGCTCTAGAGCCTAAAATACTTCTTCTGGATGAACCAACAGCAGGCATGAACGTGGAGGAAAAGGGGGACATGGTGAGGTTTATTCTTGATATTCGTGAAGCGATGAATATCCCTATAGTTCTGGTGGAGCATGATATGGAGATAGTGATGGATATTGTCGATAGGGTGGTTGTGCTCGATTTCGGACATAAGATTGCTGAAGGGAACCCTGAAGCAGTGAGGACCGACCCGCAGGTCATCAAAGCCTATTTGGGAGAGGAGGAAGAGATATGAAAGAAGTAACAGGAAGTGAACTCGGCACCTTACCACAGTATCTGAAAAGGAATTTTGAGCTTTTCCCTGATCGAATAGCAGAGCGAGAAAAAGACTATGGCCTCTGGAAGACGTACACCTGGAGGGAAGTCTATGAGCAAGTCAAGTTTATCTCATTGGGTCTCGTCAGCTTAGGTGTGCAGAGGGGCGACAAGGTTAGCATTATTGGCAGTAACGAACCTGAATTATACTGGTCGATATTTGCCGTAAACTGCGCTGGCGGTGTTACGGTTTGCCTTTATCCCGACTCGATCCCCTCTGAAGTGGAATACATTGTCAAGGATTCTGACTCTGTATTTGTTATTGCTGAGGACCAAGAGCAAGTGGACAAGTTCTTGGAAATAAAGGATAGGTTGCCTCAATTGAAAAGAGTAATCTACTGGGATAGTAAAGGGATGTGGTTATATGATGACCCTATCCTTATATCGTGGAAGGAAGTTCACGAGCTAGGTAGAAAATGCGAAGCGGAACATCCGGGGTTGTTCGAGAAGCTGATCGAGCAAGTGAAGCCTACCGATACGGCGGCTGTTTCGTATACATCAGGCACCACAGGAGATCCCAAGGGGATAATCGGGGATTACCGTGTCACGATGGATAACGTTGAGAGGCTTCTTTCAGCGTATGGGAAGCACCTTAAGGAAGGAGCTCAATACCTCACCTATATTTCCCCGGCCTGGGGTACGGAGCAGCTTTTCGGAGTGAGCATGGGCTTAGTAAGACCTATGGTGGTCAACTTTCCTGAAGAACCTGAGACTGTTTTAGCAAATATTAGAGAGGTGGCTCCGGAGTTTCTAATGTTCGGGCCCAGGCAGTGGGAAATGCTGGTGCGTGCGGTAGAGGCGCGGATGCTGGATGCCAACTGGGCACAGAGATGGTTTTACCGTGTGTTTATGCCGATTGGTCATAGGGTAGCGGTCCGTAGAGCGGAAGGTAAAAAAGTGGGGCTTGGTCTATGGTTTCTTAGATGTCTTGGGGAAATCTTTCTGTTCCGTCCGCTGAAGGATAAGCTCGGTTTGATAAAAGTGAAAATAGCCATCACTGGCGGCACCAGCATATCTCCAGATATATTCTATTTCTTCCACGGTATTGGGGTTGAGCTCCGGCAGGGCTACGGGGCTTCAGAGGTGGGTTTAATTACCACCCACTTCGACGATGCCATCAGGTTTGATACCGTGGGTCAAATATACAGGACCAACCCAAAGTATGGACCGCCACTAGAGGTCAGGATATCTGAGGAGGGAGAGATCCTCGCCCGAGGCGGGTCATTCTTCTTGGGTTACTATAAGAAGCCTGAAGCTAGCGCCAAGAAGCTGGATAGCGAAGGGTGGTATCAAACGGGAGATGCCGGCTACATTACTGAGGGTGGTGACGTGGTAGTGCTTGACAGGCTTGAAGACCTCAGGACCTTATCCACAGGCTATAAGTTCCCTCCTCAGTTCATCGAGGTCCGCCTGAGATATAGCCCCTTTGTCCGAGAAGCCTTAGTACTTGGTGATGAAACTAGGCCCTTTGTGTCTGCCCTGGTAGACATCGACCCAGAGACTGTGGGAAGGTGGGCAGAAAGACGCCGTATTACCTACACCACGTTTCCCGAATTGAGTCAAAAGGATGAAGTGCGCCAGCTAATTCAAGGGGAGATCGCAAAGGTGGCTAAAAATTTGCCGCCTGAATCGAGAATTAGGAAATTTGTTAACCTTCATAAGCCCTTCGACCCCGATGAAGGTGACTTGACACGCACCAGAAAGCTTCGCCGCCACTTCGTAGAGGAACGGTATGCTGATATAGTTGAAAGCATCTATAAGGGAGACGAAGAATTCACGACTCAAGCGCAGGTGAAATATCGTGACGGTCGAACCGGGGTAATTACCGCAAATGTAAAAATCAACGAGGTTTGAGCAAATGGTTGAACCAATTCAGTATGTACTTAGTGGCATTCTCCTAGGTGGTGTGTATAGTGTGGTGGCCATAGCTTTTATAGTCATTTACCGAAGTACCAGGGTTTTCAACTTTGCCCAGGGCGAACTGGTGATGATAGGAGGTTTCTTGTGTTGGTCAGTCCTAAGTTACACACCTCTGCCATGGTGGCTTGCGGTAATTGTCGCTATGGGAGCCACTGCGGGAGTCGGGCTTCTTCTGGAACGGCTAGTCATACGTCCTCTAATTGGTCAACCTCTATTTGCCATTGTGATGGTGACCATAGCTTTGATTCTCGTGTTAAGAGGACTTGTTATCATGATCTGGGGGACTTTCCCCAGAAGATTCACCCCGATATTAGGTGAAACAGCACTATCGGTAGGCCCCTTTGCATTTTCACCCTCATTTCTATTCGGACTAATAATTGTAGGCTTGATAGTCGCCGGCCTCTGGTGGCTATTTAACAAGACCATGGTAGGCCTGACCATGTCTGCTGTCGCTGAGGACCACCAGGTTTCCAGAGCACTGGGTATTAGCGTGAAGCAAAGTATGAGCATAGCCTGGGCGATAGCAGGAGCAATATCTGTGATCGCAGCTATAGCCTGGCTAAGCGGACGCAGCATCGGCCTTCCAGCAGCGGATATTGGGCTGAGAGCCCTTCCCTGTGCGTTGCTGGCCGGGTTGCAGTCAGTGCCGGGTGCATTAGTTGCGGGCATCATAGTTGGAATTGCGGAGAGCTTAGCCATGGGCTACGTGGATCCGCTGACAGAAGGAGGCATGTCCTTAGTAACGCCTTTCCTCATTATGTTGCTGATTTTAATCATAAGGCCTGAAGGCCTGTTTGGCTGGAAACGAATAGAAAGGCTGTGAGAAAGGGGAGATATGTTACCATCTGGCACTTTTCCCGAAAAATATGAACAGGATAAGGCAATCATACGTACCCGGCTTCAGTGGGGCCTATTCTTTGGCTTCCTGGTTCTTTTAGCCTTTGTACCTGTGTTGGTGTCCGATGCCACGCTGGGCATGCTTTCACTAATGGGCATCTTCATGGTCGCGGTTCTTGGCCTGCAAATACTCGTTGGATATTGTGGTCAGATAAATCTAGGACAGTCCTCCTTTATGGGGGTGGGAGGGTTAATGGGGTGCCTTGCCGCGATGAGGCTTAACTTACCCGTCGAAGCGGCTTTAATTATCGGTGGCCTAGCTGGCGCTGTCTACGGGTTAATCTTTGCTATCCCGGCTATCAGGGTAAAGGGTTTTTATCTGGCACTGACTACGATGGCGGCACAGCTAATTTTCCACTTTATATTCACCCGTGTTCCCAAAGAGTTCTTCTTAGGTATATACGGGGGCTTTCCGGTAGCGTCCCCCACACTGCTAACCGGGATGCAGCTCACTTCACCCGGAAGTATGTATTATCTAGTCCTGGTTGTAGTGGCCGTTTCTGTTTTTGTTGCTACAAACATAACAAGAAGTAGGCTGGGGCGAGCTTTTATGGCTATCAGGGACAACGAAGTTGCGGCACAGGTGATGGGGATTAACATAGTTTTGTACAAGTTTTTGGCCTTCGTCATCTGTGCTTTCTTTGCTGGTGTCGCCGGTGTATTATGGGGCTACTATATGCGTTTTGTTGGTGTCGACCAGTTCACTCTGGTGCAATCCGTATTCATGCTGGGTATGCTCATTGTGGGAGGGCTGGGCAGCATTTTGGGTGCAATTCTTGGCACTGCCTTTCTGAGAACATTGCAAGAAATTGTTAATGCTGTTGGGCCCTCATTGGCAATGGCAATCCCGCAACTAGGCGCAGGTATCATTTTCGCTTTGATGAACGTCATGGTTGGCTTGGTAATTATCCTTTTCCTGGTTTTTGAGCCCCGGGGACTGGCTCACCGCTGGAGGATTTTTCAAAGGTTTTATCGATTATGGCCCTTCCCATACTAGGCTGCAAGCTGAAACCGGGACGGTGGAATGGTATATTGGTGACGGAAGTGAGAAAAGGAATTCTGGGGCTATTAAGGGTCGAGTTATTGGACGGTTACTCTAAGGGAGGCTGTTTAAGAATTAGCTTTGAGGTTCGCACAATTTTAAGGCAAAAATAAAGCTGAAAGCCAGAATTTGAATTGGGGGTGAAAATTATGTGTGATATTTGAGCTGAATCTAATTTTGAATCTGAGGCAAAATTAAACAGCCTCTAAGGTGAAAGGGGGTGGTGGATGAGATAAAGAAAACTGGTCAATTAAGAACTTAACTTATGTGTTATTAAAGAAGGAGGTTAGAAGATGAAAAAAGGACAGCAGTTAATTTTAGGTGCAATTTCTACCGTTTTACTTTTGGTTCCTTTCCTTTTTGTTTCCGGATGTGCCAAACCTGCTCCCCCTGCGGCTATCCACGAATACATAATTCCTAACTATTCGGATGTAACCGGGCCCTATTCCGAACTGTTCCGCATTATCGTACCTTCCCAAAACGTGGTATATGGCTGGTGGAATGAAAACGTGGGTAAGAAGCTAGGAGTAAAGCTGGTCAACAAGGTATATGACACTAGATATGATGCCGCGGAGACAGCCTCAATCCATGCCCGGGCGGTGGTTAGTGACAAACCCATAGCTATACTCACCGGCGGTGCTCCTATGGTCTTGCCTATTATGGGAAAAGTAGCCGAGCAGAAGATAGTGGTTATCCATGGCACATGCGGGGTTAGTTTCTTCCACCAGCCGGCGGGGTGGGTTTTCAGCCCACTGCGGGATTATGCAACCCTCTCCACAGCCTCTATAGAATGGCTCTGTGAGGAGTATTGGAAAAAGCCGGGCAAGCCACGAATTGTCATCTCGATATTTGAAGGTGTAGCCGGCAAGGACATAGCTGCCCCAGTCCTGGCCTGGCAGAAGACTTACCCTGAGATGGAATTCGTCTTTGGAGACATCCTGTGGCATCCACCTACCCCAGTTGAGCTATCGGGACTGGCAAGGAAGATTATGGAAGAGGGAAAGCCAGACTACATTTCCTTTTCTGGCACTGCTGTTGGAACAGTCGCCTTTTACAGCGCCATGAGGGAGTTGGGGTATCTGCATAAGGTACCTATTTTAACCCCACCCTATCTAGGTTTGTCCGTACTGGCCGAGATGATGGGTGCCGACATGGTGGAGGGAGACTTTGAATACAACGGCGTAGACTATTCACCTGGAACCGAGGCTCATAAGATATTCGTGAAAAATATTGACAAATATGCTCCCGGAACCCCATGGGGAAGTGCTGGCAGCCAGTATAGCTTTCAAGTCTATATGCTGACCAGGGCTGTGGAGAGAGCTGTGGAGAAAGTAGGGGCTGCGAATCTAACTGGCCAAGCACTCTACGACGAGCTTAATGAAGGGGAGTTCAAGGCGGCGGAGCTCTACGGCCTGACCGGGGACATAAAGTTTAACCCCAATGATAGACTAGCAGGAGTAGATACTGTGTACAACTATCAGATGAAAGGTGGAAAAGTAGAGCTGCTAGGCAAACGTAGTGTGTCTGTCATTTCACTGCCGCTCAAAAAGTAGCTTGGTGAAGGTTGACCAAGAGGGCAAGAGAAGGTCAAGAAGGTATTGGGGGTATGCCCGCCTGCATGCCACTTCGCTCTATGCAAAGTAGGGGGCATGCCTCCAGGGAGCTTCAGAAATATGTTGCAGTTGAATAACGTAGAGGTAATGTATCAAGGCACTATTTTGGTTCTAAAGGGGGTATCCATGGAGGTACCTCAGGGAGCGATAGTAACCCTTATCGGAGCCAATGGTGCAGGAAAGACTACCACTTTGAAGAGTATTTCGGGGCTACTTGCAGTAGAGGAAGGCGAAGTCAGCGACGGGAGCATAGTGTTTGATGGGCAGCGTATAGATCATGCTGAGCCCTCGGACGTCGTGCGAATGGGGATACTGCAAGTTATGGAAGGGAGAAGAGTGCTGGAACATCTTACCGTGGAGCAGAACCTGAAAGTGGGAGGTCACCTTCGCCATGATCCTCAGGGTATTAAAGACGATTTAGAGATGGTTTACGATTACTTCCCCCCTCTTAAGAGATTAAGAAATAAGATTTCCGGCTGGCTTTCTGGCGGGGAACAACAAATGCTGGTCATAGGCAGAGCCCTTATGGCCAAGCCAAAGGTAACGCTTCTCGATGAGCCGTCGCTGGGGTTGTCGCCGATCTTAGTGAGGGAAATTTTCCACATTCTGCGCCGTCTTAACAGTGAAGAGAAGATAAGCATGCTCCTAGTGGAACAGAATGCCAGAATAGCGCTGCAGCTCGCTCAATATGGCTATGTCCTCGAGAACGGACGGGTTGTTTTAGATGGTCCCTCTCCAAAATTAAGGGACAATGAAGACATCAAGGAATTTTATCTTGGGCTGAGCCGAGCAGGTGAGAGAAAAAGCTATAAGGTCATAAAGCATTATAAGAGGCGTAAGAGATGGTTAGGCTAAGGAGGTAAGGTGTGGCAGACGGAATACAAAAGCTAAAGTCTGACATCTTTGGCCTCCTGTAGTTGGAAGTTTAGCCTTCAGTTGGGGACATAGAAACTACACTAGGCGTATTGATTGGGACAGGCTGCGCCTTAAGTGATACGGAGGGCACGATAGGCGGGGTAAATGAGAGATCGGCAAGCAATTCGTCTTCGAGGACATCATCTTTTCTGCATGGTAGTCGCTAATGCTGAAGCCGGTGATATTTACAATCCTCGCTTTGCTGCTAATGCGCGCGCTTATCACCGGAGAATAAAGGCAAACCCAAATCAGGTTATCAAAGTAGTAGCTAGCGCTGGTGATACGTGCGCCTTCTGTCCCAGCCTGAATGTTGCTGAAAATAAATGTCGCCTCTATGACTATGGATTAGAGGCCAACCAGATTGACCTGGACATACTTCAACCCTTAGGGTTTGAGATCGATATGAAGATTACGGTGTCCGAACTCAGGAATCGGATAAGAAGCGTGTTCACCTCTTTACCCGCAATGTGTTATCTGGATTGCCCGTTTGGTGAGGTGTTGCATTGCGACGAAGGATTCCATCGGCTGCAAAAGGAAAGTGATGCTGAGTCACAGAGATAAAGTTGGAGGTCAACAACCTTTGCCCAAACTTCAGGTTGTGAAAGCTGTTGCTTAAGTAAGTTCTGAATAGCGCTGCTAATTCAAAAAGTTCACGGGAGGTAAAGAGATGGCCATGCCAGAAAATAAATTCACGGAATTCAAGGAAAAAGCGTTTAAATTCCTATGGGATGAGGTTGCCCCACTGGGAGACGAGATAGAGAAGACTGGTCAATTCCCCAGGGAGAAGCTATGGCCAAAATTTGCTGAAATCGGAATGCTGGGACTGCAGATACCAAAGGAATATGGTGGCGCAGGTCTATCTGAGGTTCAGTACCTTGAATTTGAAAAGGAGTGGTCTAAGGTACACGGCGGAATGAGAGTCATTCTCCATGTTCACAATGGCGGCAATGATGCCTTTGTATACGCGAGCGAGGAGCGAAAGAAGCAATACTGGCCAAAACTTGCTCGAGGAGAGATGTCATGTGGTTTTGGTCTCACTGAGCCTGATGGCGGCACCGGGCGTGACATACATTCCAGAGCTAGAAGGGACGGCTCAAATTTCATATTAAATGGCCGTAAGCACTTAATTACCAATGCTGATTTCGCTGACATCTTCCAAGTAGTCTGTTGGACTGAGATGCAGTCTGGTGAGTACGAAATCAGTAGCTTATTGGTAGAGAGGGGAAGGCCGGGGTTTACCATTACGGATATGAAGCCATGTATGGGGTGTACCGGGAGCCATCATGGGCGATTGAATTTCAAGGACTGTGTTGTGCCAGTGACAAACCTTATTAGTATGGAAGGGAAAGGCTTGGAGGTTGCTTTGCACGGCTTGAATATCAGCAGGGTGCGGATAGCGGCCAATGCGTTAGGCACCATGGAGAGGTGTCTCGACCTGTCGATTCCGTTTGCTAAACAGAGGGTAACCTTTAGCAAACCCATCGCTGAAAGGCAGGCAGTCCAGAGGTACCTCGCCGAAATGGCTATGGACATATACGCGTTACAGTGTGTCTTGGAGGATACGGCAAGGAAAATTGATGAAGGCAAAAAGGACATATTCCTAGAGGCGAACCTGTGCAAAATGCTGGCTATAGAAGGCTTGCGTCGTGTAACTGATAACGCCCTTCTCGTATACGGTGGCGTTGGCTATACTCGTGAGTATCCTATTGAACGTTTGTACAGAGAGGGCAGGCTCAACTGGTTGGAGGAAGGCACACCAACCATACATTATCTGGTGGCTGCTAGACGCTTACTTGATGGAGAGCGGACTTATAAGGCATTTCATGAGGAGACAGTAGAAAGCCCGCTTGCAAGGCAAATAAGACTGGGGTAGATATTGCACGCCATTCTAAGGGCAGGCACTAGGATTCACGGTGAGTATTGCGGGTGGCCCGAGGTCGGAAGCGACAAATAGGGTAGAAGGAGCAGATTGTGCCATTAAAGGAGTTTGATTTAACAGGCAAGAGCGCCGTTGTCATTGGAGGCGGCAGAGGTATCGGCAAGGGTATAGCTTTGGCTTTGGCTGAGGCCGGTGCTGATGTATTGGTGGCAGCTCGCACTGCCGAACAGGTGGAGCAAACTGCTCTAGAGATAAGAAATCTTGATAGAAAGGGCATCGCCCTGTGTGCCGATGCTACCAAGGACGATGATATAGACACGGTGGTAGCGGCAGCAATCTCAGAGTGGGGAAGGATAGATATACTGGTCAACAGCGCAGGTGCTGGTTCCAGAAAGCCGATTGTGCCTCTTCCTGATTACAAACCTGCCTGGGGGCAGGCTGTAAAGGACTTCTTTTCGCCAACGAGCGATGAGGAATGGCATCACATGGTAGATGCCAATTTGACCACCATATTCCTGGCGACTCGAGCGGTAGGTCCACATATGATTAGACAGAATAAGGGGAAAATTATAAACATAACGTCTATGACTGGTGCCAAAGGCCTTTCTTATCAAGTTGTCTATTGTACCACCAAAGCAGCGGTAAGCATGTATACCCGTGCTCTAGCTTTGGAGTGGGCAAGGTACAATATCAACGTTAATGCAATTGGTCCAGGCTATGTGGCCACCGAGATGACAGCCATGTTCTTTGAAAACGAGACTGTTCGGGACAAGTTGTTGCGGTCTGTTCCGCTGGGACGCCTTTGCTTACCCAGGGAAGTAGGACTTCTAGCGGTTTACCTGGCTTCGGAAGCTTCCGATTACTTGACCGGGCAGACCATCTATCTTGATGGCGGTGTTTTAGCTTGACACTTAGGGCGTGGATTTCGGCTTTGGTTTAAAGTAAAAGAAAGGATGGTGAATACAATGGCTAACAGAGTTCCTATCCGGGAAGGTGCATTTATGGAAAGCCCGGCGGGCGGTATACTATTGGCCAACAAGTGCAAATCGTGTGGGGAAGTTTTCTTTCCAAAAGCAGTTTTTTGCCTATCTTGCTTTAATGAAGACATGGAGGATTTAAGACTGAGCCGAAAGGGCAAGTTGTATTCCTATACGATTGGGCTCATGGCTTCAATGCACTTTGAGCCGCCCTATGCCATAGGTTATGTAGTTCTGCCTGAGGGAGTGCGAATCTTTGCCCCGCTGGAAATAGTGGAAAGCAAACCCTTTCGAATAGATATGGAAATGGAAGTAATTATTGACAAGCTGTGGCAGGAAGATGATAACGAAGTCATTGGCTATAAGTTTAAGCCAGTTTAGCCAGTTTGAATTGATTGCAAGTTTCCAAAAAGGAGGATTACTATGAGAGAAGTTGCTGTAATAGGAGTAGGGCAAAGTACATTTGGTAAGTTTCCCCAGAGGAGTGTTGTTGAGCTGGGTCGAGAGGCTGTCCTAGCGGCGCTTAATGATGCTAGCGTAAGTCCCAAAGATATTCAAGTTGCTTACGCATCACGGCTCTATGACGTGGGGACTATGGCTCAGGCTATATTAAAAGAGGTGGGTATAAGTGGTCTTGAGATGGTAAACGTCGAGAATGCCTGCGCTGGTGGAGCTACTGCTTTCAGGGGAGTGTGGAAAGATATAGCTACTGGTCTGTACGATATTGGCATTGCGATTGGCGTGGAGTCAATGACTACCAGCCCCATAGCCCGCAAGTTGATCCCACCAGCTAAAGATGATTTGGAAGGTCAATTGGGATTAACTATGCCCGGCATCTTTGCCATACTTGCCCGAAGACAGATGCACGAGTATGGGGCCACTTTGGAGGATTTTGCCATGATATCGGTTAAGAATCACCACCATGGCTGTTTGAATCCTTTCGCCCAGTATCGGAAGGAATTCACTGTGGAAGAAATCCTTAATTCGCGGATGATATGCGACCCGATTACCTTGCTTCAATGTTGCCCTAATACCGACGGGGCCGCAGCTGCGATTTTGTGCTCTATGAAAATTGCCAAAAGATATACTACAAAACCAATAAAAGTCATTGGCTCGGCACTGCTGTCTGGTGACTACACATACCTTCAGAAAGATATCACTATTTCTCCTCTGGGCAGTAAAACAGCTAAGATGGCCTATGAGATGGCAGGCGTTGGGCCTGAAGATATAGATGTGGTTGAGCTTCATGATGCATTCGCCAATGAGGAGATGTTGCGTTATGAAGAACTCGGCCTGTGCAAGCCCGGCGAGGGAGTGCGCTTGGTGAGAGAAAAGGCGACGTGGGTAGGCGGCAAGACACCGGTTAATCCTAGCGGTGGGCTGCTTGCCTTGGGGCATCCGTTAAGTGCTTCTGGTGTGCGCAACATAGCAGAGATTGTTTGGCATTTAAGGGGACAGGCTGGTGACAGGCAGACCCCCAATGCTAAGATTGGACTAGCTCACATGCTGGGAGGTGCAGTGGCTGGCCTTGAAGCTGGTGCTTGTGGTATCCATATACTGGCACGATGATATTGCAGCTTTATCTTGGCACTAAGATAAAAGGAGGCTAATTGTGGATTTTGAGCTAAGTGAAGAGCAGAAGTTGCTGAAGGCAAGTGCTCGTGGGTTTATGGACAAGGAGATAATACCTTTGGTAAATGACTGGGAACGCAAATACAGGCCTTTGCCTAAAGATGTGGCTATAAATATTATGAAGAAAATAGCTCCTTTAGGCTATACAGGTGGCATGGTGCCGGTGGAGTGGGGTGGCGGGGGTATGAATTTTGTCTCCTATGGCGTATTGATAGAGGAGCTGAGTCGTGCCTGGGGAAGTCTTAGTATTATGGTTGTAGTTCATCATGGGGGTGCCCTTGACCTCTCCAGATCAGGTACTGAGGAGCAAAAGAAGAGATATCTGCCCCTGTTAGTATCAGGAAACGTAATAGCCAGTGGCGCCATAACTGAGCCTAATGCTGGGTCTTCTAACCGTGAGATGGAAACTACAATTGTGTGTGATGGCGACTATTACATTGTAAATGGAACTAAAACTTGGATTACAAACGGAGGGGTTTCTGATTTTTGTGCAGTGGTAGGTTATACTGACAAAAGCAAGGGGGCTAAAGGAATATCCCGGATCATTGTAGATGGAACAGAATCCCCCTTTGAGGCAAGGGAATTGCCGAAGCTTGGTTTTCGTAGTTGCCCTACTGCGGAGCTAACATTTAGCGATTGTCGCGTGCCAAAAAGAAACTTGATCGGGCAAGAAGGCGCTGGCTACGAAGCCACTATGGTTGCGTTTCTTTTCCCTCGAGCTATGATAGGTATATCATCCGCTGGCCTGGCTCAGGCAGCTATTGAAGATGCTGCGAAATACGCCTTGGAAAGGAGACAGTTTGGCAAGCCTATTGCTAAGTTCCAGCTTGTTCAGCAGATGCTTGCTGAGATGGTGGTTGAGACAGAAGCGATACGTTTGTTGGCTTACAAGGCTTGTCATCTTCTGGACAAAGGTGAGGTGTGCTTCAAAGAGTGCTCTGGCATAAAGTTTTTTGGTTCTGAGACAGCAGTCAGAGTTTGCTCCACAGCTATGGAAGTTCTCGGCGCTTATGGGATTTCTGAAGAATACCCGTTGGAGCGCTACTTCAGAGATGCTAGGACATTGCTCCCTCCGGATGGGACAAACCAGATTCAAAGGCTGATTGTCGGGCGGGAAGTATTTGGCATGCCAGCATTTGTTTAGCTGAGGGGAGCTCAGCTAAAATAGGGAGGGCTGGATGTTAAAGACGCGAGTCACTGAAATGCTGGGGATAGAGTTTCCCATCCTTCAGGGAGGTATGCTGTGGGTATCTCGGGCTGAACTGGTAGCAGCCGTTTCCAATGCAGGAGGGCTGGGTATTCTCAGCTCTTGGACTTTTCCTACTCCTGCTGAATTGAGAGACGAGATACAGAAGACAAAAGCCCTGACTAGTAAGCCGTTTGCTGTGAATATTCCTATTGCTCCTGCGCTTCGCCCGCTGAATATAGAAGGGGTTACAGATACGGTCATTAAAGAGGGGGTAAAGACAGTTGAGACTGCTGGTAGAATCAGCGAGCCATTCATAAGGCGCTTTAAGGAAGCTGGGGTAAAAGTATTGCACAAGTGTACTGCTGTGCGCTTTGCGCGTACTGCGGAAGGAATGGGGTGCGACGCTGTGATTATCGACGGTTTTGAGTGTGGTGGTCATCCCGGAGAGGAAGATGTCACCTCTCTTGTGCTGATCCCACTTACCAGAGATGCTATTAGTGTTCCAATCATAGCTGCTGGTGGTTTTTCAGACGGGCGTGGTTTGGTAGCTGCTTTGGCTCTTGGGGCTGAGGCAGTGCTTATGGGAACACGTTTTATGGCTACAAAGGAGAGTCCACTCCACGCCAGGGTTAAAGAATGGCTGACTCAATGTTCTGAGACGGATACCTTATTGGTGCTGCGTTCTCTGCGTAATACTGCTCGTGTGCTACGAAATAACGTAGCCCAGCAGGTGATAGAAATGGAGCAACAAGGTGCAAAACTTGAGGAGCTAGCACCTTTGATATCAGGGCAAGGAGAAAAGAAGGTCTTCGAAACAGGTGAACTGGAGAAGGGGTTAGTTCATTGTGGCCAATCAGTTGGCTTAATCAGGGATATCCCCACTGTGAAGGAGCTTATAGATCGCATTGTAGCAGAGGCTGAGGAGATAATGCGGCGCTTAGCGGGTAAATAGGTCTTTTGTCCCGTACTTATATTTTATTTGTCCATTGAAGGTATTTTCTGTGTTGCTATTACTCTTGCGCAATTGCATACCACATTACCATGGGGAATGAACATTACACCTGCTATTGTAAAAGAGGCGATACTGCGAATTCAGCAACAGAAGCCCGCACATGGCGAGCATACGTAAACCCTGAGTCTGAAAGAAGCCAACGCAAAGAGTTCACAGGCAAAAAATTAACTGTTATCATAAGGTCGGCCGCCCACGATATTTGGCTAGCCTTGCCATATAGCTGGTGGAAAGAGAAAAAGGGAAGCTGAAAAGCTCAAATTTTGAAGCCACAACGAGGTTCCTGGAATTTAGTGGCTTCAATTTGTACAGGAGGTAAATGGACCGTGGTTATCGAAGAAAAAAAGAACGCGATCCACCGACTAAGTTCAATGTATCCTCTTCGAGCTAAGGCAAATGAGACCTACCGCAAGAGCACCGAAGCCATAAAGGCGGGTAAGCCCACGGTCTGGGCTATGCTCAATATCTACTATGCTGACCCCATCTTTAAAGCCATGGATATAGAAGTGGTCTATCCCGAAAACTATGGCGCTGTTGCCGCTGCTGCAGGTCTTGCTCCACAATATCTTGACCGGGCTGATGCCGATGGTTTTCCTTCCCATCTCTGTGGCTACAGCCGGATTACCTTAGGCTATACTTCGAGGATGATGAAAGAGTTGAAAGGCCAGGTACCGCCAGAGGCACCATTGGGGGGAATGCCAAAGCCCGTGTTCCTCCTGGCTTCAGCAGCCATTTGTGATGCCAGGTACAAATGGTTTCAGGCGCTAGGCCGCTACATGAATGTCCCCGTATGGACATTGGAAGCACCTGCCCCCGGGGTAAGAGAATTTTTTATCGAAGGCTGTTACGAGCAAATGGTTAAACTAGGGGTCAATCAGCTCAGGGATTTCGTTGCCTTTGTGGAAAACACAGTGGGCAGAAAGATGGACTGGGAAAAGCTGGATAAAACAGCGAAGCTCATGATAGAGGTTAACCGAGTTTGGCATGAAGTCAATGAACTGCGCAAGGCAAGACCATGTCCCATGCACAGCCGGGATTTCTGGAGCGCCATGCCTGCTGCCTTGTTCCTGGCTGGCGACCTTGAGGACTCACTGCGACTCTACCAGGACATGTACAAGGAGGTCAAAGACAGAGTCGATAAACACACAGGCGCCATCCCCGAGGAGAAATACCGGCTGGTATTCGCCGAGCTCCCCCCCTGGCATAGCCTGGGCTTTTTTGACAAACTGGCTGAGAGGGGATGGAACTTTGTCGTCGAAAGCTTCGCCTACCATCCACCCATACCCATTGACCTCAGCAAGGTCAACGATCCACTAGAACGGATTACTAAATTCAGTTTCCAGGTTTTTGTCGGATATTATAAAGATGCCTGGCAACAAAACATGTTTGGTAGCCCCTTCGCCTATCCTTATCTGAAGTATGCCAGAGAATGGAAGTGCGATGGGGCACTCCTTCATCCTGTTATCAGCTGCCGCAGCGCCTCCACACACCTGCCATACGTCTCAAACATGCTTATGGACAAACTTAGGGTGCCTTCACTATCTGTTGAAGGAGATATGGTAGATCTTCGTTTATTCAATTCTGAGGATGCTTTAGCCAGGGCAGAGCCATTCGAAGAAACCATGGAGCATTACAAACGAGTTAGACGGCAAGAGGGATTTGACTGGTGAAAGAGGAAAAATCGGTGTTACACTCCTCGCCAAGCGACTAGGCTACCAAGCGGTTCACGAGTAGCTTGTACCTTGTTAGCCGGGAAGTCCCAGTCTGGATAGCCGATGGCTATTCCGATGACAAGTTTCTTGGACTCTGGTATGTCGGCGATTCGCCTCACTATATCAGGATAGTACGCGAGTACACTCTCCATGCAGGTGCCTAACCCATAGTTGACTGCCAGCAACGCGATAGTTTGACTTATTGCTCCCATGCTGAATATCGACATATCGCTACTGGCCTCCTCATCCATGCTGACTATTATGACATTCGGCGCTTCGAATGCACGTAACATTTTCAGCATCCATTGGTCCCTCTTTTCTCTGTCTTCTCGAGCGATGCCCATGAGTTGATAGAGTGCGATACCTAGTTCTACCTGGCGTGCCCTGTACGTCCCCGTCAGCATGTGGATAGGAAAATCAGGACGAGGCTCTGTTTTGGCATAGAACTGGTCTTGTATAGCCTGTTTCAGTTCTTCAAGTACCTTACCACCTAAGACGGTGAATTCCCAGGGTTGAGTATTAAGCCCTGAGGGAGCAAACCTTGCTATCTCTAATATTTCGGTCAAAATTTCCTTCGGTACCGGGGTTGGCTTGTAGCCCCTGATGCTCTTCCTGGATTTGATAGCTTCTACGAGTTCCATTTTCACTCCTTTCAAGAGGTCAGCACGCTCAATGCTATTTTTGGTGCAGGGTATTTTACCATAGCTGCGTTCACCGAGTCGATTCGCCGCACTCGTGGCTCAACCGAAAGTTGACTGTCAGTGAACACAAGCCTGCATTGTTCAGGGTGGGCAAGGGCAAAAGACAAAAAGAGGGTTGGGAATCGAATTCCCAACCCCATCTAGTTGCTGAGGCTCAATCTGCTAGAAGTCAAACAATGACGGTTGCATCACCTCTAGCTCGGCTTTAGCTGCCTCTACCTTTTGGCGTTTTTCAGCCCGGTCTCTTTCGAGTCTCGCTGTGGTCCGCTGCTGGTAGAGCCACTTCTTAAGCCGATCGAGGTCTGCCTTCTGGTCATCTCTGAGCGATTCTGTTCTAATATCCTCGGGTATCTCGCTCTTACCCCATCGACTGTAAACCTTGGTAGCGATGTAGAGATATATCTCTCCCCAGTCGTGGTCCATCGGCTGAGTCAAAGCAGCCGTGTAGAGGTAAAAAGAAGGCCAAGGTCTGACTCAAATATTCTCTAATTTGTTCTCAAATTAAACTCATGAAGTTCGCGCATTCCTTAGGACCCGTTTCGCAACAAGCTAAAGGAGCATCCTGTTGAATATCAATAGTTGGCCTGACAAGAATAAAAATAAATAGGTTGATATAATAGACACTACGCTTAGACGGTACTTAAACAAAGGGAATAGGAAAGCTAAAATGCCGATCTATGAATACAGGGCGACTGGAAAAGGCTGCAAGTATTGCCGAGATAGGTTCGAAATCAGGCAAAGCATAGATGCGAAACCTCTCACCGAATGTCCTAAGTGTCAGGCGCCGGTCAGGAAGCTGGTGTCACGGTTTCGAGCATGCGTCAGTGAAACTCCCGATGAGGTAGTCGAAACAGAAAGGAAAATACGCGACCATGAGGAAGAAGGGAGGTGGAGCCATGCAGCCGAACTTGCTGATAAAGCCGGGTTAGAAGATAGGGCTAGGGAGAATTACAAAAAGGCCGGATATGAAATGTAATGACGAGACGAAATTTTCGAAAATTAGTAATTCTGTCCACATAACCCCCTTTACAAACAAAATCGATTATGCTAATATAATTAGCAGTCTTAGCCAGAGAGTGCTAAAATCTAATAAAGAAGGAGGTAAAGATGGCGGCTAAACTTGAGCCTTTAGGAGACAGAGTGGTGGTGAAACCGATGCCCAAAGAGGAGGTTACTAAGGGCGGCATCGTGATACCGGACACAGCCAAGGAGAAACCTCAGGAGGGCAAGGTCGTCGCTGTTGGTCCCGGCAGGATGACCGAAGATGGCAAGCGGATAGACATGGATGTAAAGGTCGGTGATATAGTGATTTACGCCAAATATGGCGGTACCGAGATAAAGGAAAACGATGAGGAACTTATTATCCTCAGGGAAAGCGACATTTTGGCTAAAAAGAGCTCTAAAACCGTGGTTTCCAGTGGACCAAGGATATCACATTCGAGAAGGCATTAAGAAGAGTCTATGAATATAAACAGGAGGTTTTAAAAGATGGCGAAACAAATTCTTTATGGTGAAGAGGCGAGGCGAGCCTTAAAAGCCGGCATTGATGCCCTGGCTAATGCGGTTAAGGTCACCCTGGGGCCGCGGGGTCGCCCTGTAGCTCTGGACAGGAAGTTCGGCGCGCCTAACGTTATTAATGATGGTGTTTCCATCGCCAAGGACATCGAGCTTCCCGACCCCTTTGAGAATATGGGGGCACAACTGGTCAAGGAAGCAGCAATTAAGACAAATGACAAGTGCGGCGATGGCACCACTACAGCTACTGTGCTGGCTCAGGCAATTGTTACTGGTGGCTTCAAGAACATAGCTGCCGGAGCTGACGCCATGGCACTCAAGCGGGGGGTTGAGAAGGGGGTGGATGCTGTAGTTGAGGAGCTGAAGAAGATGTCGACCCCGGTGACCACAAAGGAGCAGGTGGCTCAAGTGGCGACGATATCAGCGGCTGATGCTGAGATAGGCAATCTCATTGCTGAGGTGATGGAAAAGGTAGGTAAGGACGGGGTAATTACCGTTGAGGAATCAAAGGGTTTGCTGTTTGAGAAGGAGTACGTTGAGGGCATGGAGTTTGATAGGGGTTATATCAGTCCTTACTTCATCACCAATCCCGAGATCATGAAAACAGAGCTTGATGACCCCTATATCCTGATTACGGACAAGAAGATCTCGGCTATAGCGGATATCCTGCCGGTTTTGGAAAAAATACTTCAGGTTTCCAAGAATTTGGTGATTATTGCCGAAGATGTGGAAGGTGAGGCCCTGGCTACTCTTGTCGTCAACAAGCTGAGGGGCACTCTCAACTGTCTGGCGGTCAAAGCGCCGGGCTTTGGTGACAGGCGCAAGGCGATGCTTGAGGACATAGCTATTCTGACGGGAGGCAAGGTTATCTCCGAGGAGGTAGGTAGGAAGCTGGATTCAGCAACGGTGGCTGACCTGGGTCGAGCTCGCAAAGTGGTGGCGGACAAAGATAATACCACCATTGTCGAAGGCAAGGGTTCTGAGGGGGATATCCAGGGTCGAATCAAGCAGATTAAGGCGCAAGTTGACGAGACCACCTCAGACTACGATAAAGAGAAGCTTCAGGAGAGGTTAGCCAAGTTAGCTGGTGGTGTGGCGGTGATTAAAGTAGGAGCTGCCACTGAAGTTGAGCTTAAGGAGAAGAAGCACAGGGTTGAGGATGCTCTCTCGGCGACCAGAGCTGCTGTTGAGGAAGGCATTCTGCCTGGCGGTGGCGTTGCCCTGATTAATGCCAGCCCGGCTCTGGATAAGGTTAAAGCAGAAGCGGATGAGGCTACAGGTTTGGCTATTCTGAAGCGAGCCTTGGAGGAACCGATGCGCTGGATTGCTGAAAACGCCGGACAGGAAGGCTCGGTGGTAGTGGATAAAGTGAAGCGCAGCAAGAAAGGTGTTGGCTATGATGCTTTGAAGGGTGATTACGGCGACATGGTAGCCAAAGGCATCATCGACCCGCTTAAGGTCACCAGAACCGGTCTGGAGAATGCTTCCAGTATTGCTAATATGATTCTGACCACTGAATCTTTGGTGACCGACATTCCGGAAAAAGAAAGGGCCCCGATGCCACCCATGCCAGAGTATTAGACTTAAAAGGCTGCAGAAGGTTCTAAAGAAAGAGCTGTCCAACCGGACGGCTCTTTCTTTTTATGCCGTTTTCTAATGTAGTGCGAGGCTTTAGCCTCGCTATTAAAGCGACCCTTCAGGGTCGCAACTACATTGAAGAATAGACTGTTGCTAGATACTCTTTCTTGCGGAGTTTCTACAGTTTGAGTAGCCTGGCTAGCGGCTTTTCTTCTTTGACAGGTCCCACGATAGCAAGATTCAGTTTTTCGCTGGTCAGGAGTTGCTGCGCCACTCGCTTAAGGTCTTCGATAGTAACAGCTTCGACCAGTGATATCACCTCATCTGCGGTGAGTATGCGGTTGATGAGCAGCTCTTGAGCTCCTAGCCAGGCAGCAACATTTCGGCTGCTCTCCAGGCTCAGCAATAGCCGCCCTTTGGCTATCTCTTTAGCCTTACTGAGTTCGGCTTCAGTGATTTGCTCCTTGAGCTTGGAAACCTGGTCAATGATTGCCCTCAAGGCACTGTCGACCCGGCCGGGGTCAACCCCGGCATAGATGACGACAGCCCCTGAATCGGCGAAATGGTCGGCGTAGCTGTGAATATCGTAGGCAAGTCCTTGTTGCTCCCTTATCTCGGTGAAGAGGCGGCTGCTCATGCCTTCGCCCAGTATTATGCTGAGCAGGTCAACGGCATAGCGGTCAGGATGGAAAAAGGATAATCCGGGAACACCAAGGCAAAGATGCGCCTGTTCGGTGTCTCGGAACTCAATGTTTAGCCTGGCTGCTTCTTGATTACCCTTGGTAGGGAAGCCTGCCGATACTTTGTTGGGTTTCCACTCGCCTAGAGCCTGACTGATGGTGTCCTGCACTTGATTCGGTTTGATGTCGCCGGCTACGGCGACCACAGTGTTGTTGGGGAGATAAAGGTTGGAGAAAAAGTCGAGCATTTGTTGGCGGGTTAGAGCGGTTACCGTTTCCTTGCTTCCCGCAATGTCACGCCCCAGCGGTTGACCTGGCCACAAAAGCTCGTCTATCAGCATAGCCACCCGCTGTCTTGGCGAGTCAAGGCTCATGTTTATTTCCTCAATGATTATCTGACGCTCTCGGTCAATGTCTGTGGCGTTAAAGCGGGAGTGTCGTAACAGGTCAACGAGGATATCCAGAGCTAAAAGAAAATGCTCGCTGGTTACCCGACACCAGAAGGTGGTCAGTTCTTTGTCGGTGCCACCGTTGATTATGCCACCAACACTTTCGATAGCTTCGCTGATTTCCTTGGAGCTCCGGCGCTTTTCAGTACCTTTGAAGCAGATGTGCTCGATGAAATGGGAAATACCAGCTTCAGGTTCGACCTCATAGCGTGACCCGGCGGCGATGAAAAAGACCACAGAGACCGAACGAGTGTGAGGCATTTCGCTTGTTAGAAGGCGTAAACCGTTATCCAGTGTGATTTTTTCGTGCATGATGTTAGCATTTTACTCGCCACCAATGTCTACAGTCAATTTGGTTGCCGATGACAGTTTATCGACATAGATAAAGTTGACTTCCCCTCGGAATTCGTTATATGCTGTTCAGAATATAGATTGTGTTGGAGGGTATGGTATGAGAATACTTCTGGTCTATCCTAAATATCCGGATACTTTCTGGAGTTTCAGGCATGCCTTAAAGTTCATTTCTAAAAAGGCAGCTTTTCCTCCAATAGGCTTAATAACGGTAGCAGCGATGCTCCCAAAGGAATGGGAGAAAAAGCTCGTAGATATGAATGTAACAGACTTGAGTGACCGGGAGATTGAATGGGCGGATTACGTCTTTATTAGTGCCATGGCTGTGCAAAAAGATTCAGTCAAAACTGTTATCAAACGATGCAAGAGATTGGGAGTTAAGATTGTTGCTGGCGGTCCTCTTTTTACTACCGGACACGAGGGGTTTGATGAGGTAGACCATCTTGTGCTTAACGAAGCTGAGATCACGCTGCCATTATTTCTGGAAGACTTGAGGAATGGATGTGCCAAGCATATCTATACATCTGATGTATGGCCTGACTTAACAACAACTCCCATCCCGTTGTGGGAGCTTGTTGACATGAGGAAGTATTCGTCAATGAGTGTTCAGTATTCCAGGGGGTGTCCCTTCGACTGTGAGTTTTGCGATATCGTTGTACTCAACGGACACATGCCACGAACTAAAGATAAGGAGCAGCTACTGAGGGAACTGGATGAATTGTACACTCGTGGGTGGCGGAACAGTGTCTTCATTGTAGACGACAATTTTATAGGCAACAAGAGGAAATTGAAGGCAGAAATCTTGCCGGCGATAATCGAATGGATGAAAAGGAGGAAAAAACCCTTTTCACTTTTTACCGAGGCGTCTATTAACCTCGCGGATGATGAAGAACTCATGCAATTAATGGTGGAGGCGAATTTCAATATGGTATTTGTAGGTCTTGAAACCCCCAATGAGGCGAGTCTAGCCGAGTGCGGGAAATTTCAAAATAAGGATCGTGATTTGGTAGCTGCTGTCAGGAAACTTCAGAGCCACGGTTTACAAGTACAAGGGGGATTTATTGTAGGCTTTGATAGTGACCCTCGCACGATTTTTGAAGACCAAATCCGTTTTATTCAGAAGAGCGGAATTGTTGTGGCGATGGTCGGCCTGCTTAACGCACTCCCGGGTACAAAACTGTACCGGCGTCTCAAAAAGGAGAATCGTCTACTGATGGACTTTTCAGGCGATAATACCGACTGCTCGATAAACTTCATCTCCAGGATGGACATCGAAACTCTTATGAATGGCTATAAAAGCATTCTCAGTACTATTTATGCACCAAAGCAATACTATGAACGGATAAAAGTCTTTCTGAAGGAATACAGACCACGGCAGAGACAGCGATTTCGTCCTCAGATTGGGCATTTTGTAGCATTTGTTAAGTCGCTGTGGGTCTTGGGGGTAGAAGCAAAAGGGAAAGGGTATTTTTGGAGGTTTCTTGCCTGGACGCTGGCAAGGCGCCCGCAATCTCTTCCGATATCGATAACGCTTGCAATCTATGGATTCCACTTTCGTAAAATTGTGGAAAGATACGCTGGTGTACCGGTTTGAGTTAATGCTTCAACGCTGAGAAAGTCTGCTGGAACCAAGCGCCTATGGTCGTTGACCATTTCCAACCCCTTTGATATACTTTTCTTTTAGTTATCGATAACAAGGAGGCATTATCAAGATGAAAACGTCAACCGCTCGGCTTACCTTTATGGATGTTGCTTTACCTAGAACTGGTTTTCTTTGGGATGTGGTCTTGGTGGTTGGCTTTGCTTGCTTAACTGCTGCCTTTGCCCAGATAAGTTTCTGGATCGGTCCGGTACCTATCACAGGGCAGACCTTTGCCGTTCTTCTAGCTGGTGCTCTATTAGGAAGCCGTCGTGGGGCGTTGAGCCAGCTCAGTTATCTGGCTATAGGGGCTACTGGCATTCCATATTGGTTTGCCTTGGGTGGTCCTCCGGGCATCGCTCGCTTGGTCGGACCCACAGGCGGTTACTTGATAGGCTTTGTGGCAGCTGCTTTCGTTGTCGGTTGGTTAGCTGAAAGAGGCTGGGACAGACGGGTGTGGACAGCAATCCCAGCTATGCTTGGTGGTAGTCTTGTTATGTATATCTTTGGACTTTCCTGGCTGGCCCACTTTGTTCCTGAGGGCGCTGTGCTTCAGGCCGGTCTTTACCCCTTCGTCATTGGTGATTTGATAAAGATAGCCGCAGCAGCTTTAGCCTTGCCTTCGGGATGGCTGATTCTCCGACGATTTAAGGGTTGAAAGCTTTAACCCTATCAAATAGTTCTCACCGAGGTTGTTGGCTTGGAAATCACCTGGCTAGGTCATTCTTGCTTTCGCATTAAGGGTAAGGAAGTTACCGTTATCACTGACCCATGCCACCCGAGCTTGGGTTATTCCTTGAGCAAGCTCCAGGCTAACATAGTGACCTTGAGCCATTTCCATCCCGGCCATTGCTACACCGAGGCTATAACCAGTGAATTCAGAGTGATTAAAGGGCCCGGTGAGTATGAACTGAAGGGCACGTTTATTACCGGTATCGCTACCTGGCATGATGCTGTCCAGGGTGAGAAGCTGGGCAGAAACACTGTTTATCTCTTGGAAATGGATGGGATGACATTGTGTCATTTAGGCGACCTTGGCCATCTTCCGTCGTCTGAACTTATAGAAGACATGGACGACATTGATGTGTTATGTTTACCTGTGGGTGGTGTATCTACCATAGGTGGCTCGGCGGCTGCCGAGATAGTAAGGCGTTTGACGCCTAAGGTTGTTATTCCTATGCACTACAAGACAGCAGCATTGGCCAAAGAGCTTGAGCCTGTAGATAAGTTCTTGAAAGAAGTGGGAATAAAGGAAACGGTCTCTCAATCTAAGCTTTCGGTTAACCGGTCAACTCTGCCCACCAGCACCCAGATAGTGATTCTAGATTATCCTCATTAGCCAGCCTCTCCTCTTTGACAGACTTCATACTTCTCACGTAGAATGAGCCTGGTTATGATTTTAGCCAAGAGACTCTATGATTTACAACAAATCGACCTTGACATTCAGAGGGAACAAGAGGCTCTAGATGAGATCAGCCGCCAGTTAGGTGAGAGCGAAGCTTTGCTCAAGGCTAAGGCTGAGCTTCTCGCTGAGCAGACGCATCTGGCCGAGATGGAGAAGCAGCAGCGGGATGTGGAGTGGGAGATTGAAGACCTGCGAAACAGCATCGCACAAGTAAATGATAAACTTTACAGCGGTGCAACCAAGAACCCAAAAGAGTTGGTCAGCCTTGAGAAAGAGGTGGAGATTTTCAAGGCCAAGTTGAGGGAAAAAGAAGATAACCTGCTGGATTTAATGGCTGAGACAGAAACGACACAGGACAAGATAAAGTTAGATAGCGAGCGGCTTAAAAAGTTAGAGGTGGAATGGAAGCGGGAGCAAAAGGACTTAACTCAAAAGCAAGCTAAAGTGAAAAATCGGCTCTCAGACCTCAGCCAGAAACGGCATGCAGTAGCCTCGGAAATCACATCGCAAACACTCGAGCTTTACGAGGGGATTAGGCTGAGGAAGGGGCAGGCGGTGGTTAAGATAGAGCAAGGGAGATGCCATGGGTGCCATCTTACTTTGTCAATGAACGAATGGCAACGAGCTAGAGCCGGGGCTTTAGCCCAATGCAGTAGCTGTGGCAGGATACTCTATTTAGGCTAGAGCCTTGTAAAGAGCAGAGGATGCAGCTGAATATCTACGTTGACGGAGCTTCCTGGGGTAATCCTGGACCGGCAGCCATGGGCGCTGTTATCAAGGATGGGAAGCAAAAAGAATTGGCTAATATCTCTCAATACATCGGAGAGGCTACTAATAATCAAGCGGAGTATCAGGCGGTCATCGCCGCTTTAAAGTCGGCCGCTAGGTTCAAAGCAACTGAGGTTACGCTTTATCTGGATTCAGAATTAGTAGCTAGACAATTAGCTGGTAGTTACAAGGTGAGGAACCTTTTTCTCTTTCCTCTCTACAAAGAAGCTGCTGAGCTGTGTAAGAAATTTGATAATCTATCCATCGTCCACATTGGGCATGATGAAAATGTTGAAGCCCATGCCTTGGCTAAAGCAGCGCTGAGGAAGTTTATCAAGCAGGAAATTTGACAGTGATTAGCAATCACTGCGTGTCGTTGCAGCCCTTTGTCACTGTCATTCTGAGCGAAGCGAAGAATCTGAAACTCTTTATTTCAAGAAGTTCACCCTGAGCGAGATTCTTCGGTCGCTGCGCTCCCTCAGAATGACATGCTGTGTGGGGCTCCCTTGGGATGACCGAAGGAGTTCTGGGTGCCCAAAGTTAAACACTGTCGAGCATTTAGATTTGACGGCTACTTAGCCAGGGTGTAAAGTGGATAATGGGCTAAGTAAACCGGGTGACCGCTCTGACCTAAAAATCAGGGAGGAAAGTCCGAGCTCCACCGGGCAGGGTGCTGGGTAACGCCCAGGAGGGGTGACCCTACGGAAAGTGCCACAGAAACATACCGCTCTTTGTGTTAAGAGTAAGGGTGAAATGGTGAGGTAAGAGCTCACCGGCAGCTAGGTGACTAGCTGGCTGGGTAAACCCCACCCGGAGCAAGACCAAATAGGGGGCGAGAGGGACGCCCGGCCCTAACCCCGGGTTGGTCGCTTGACCTTGGTGGTAACATCAAGGCTAGATGGATGGTCGCCGCTCCGAAGACTGCTTCGGGGTACAGAACTCGGCTTATAGGTTTACTTAGCCCTCTATTTTGCGAAGAAAGATACGTTTCAGATCTTTGTTAACAATCTATTTCCAATGTAGCCGCGGCCTTTTAACAAGCTGTCCGAAAATGTAGTCCCGACCCTTTAGGGTCGGGCTCCCGAGGCTAAAGCCTCGGGGCTACATGTTTAATGTGTATCACCGATGAGCTATAATTTTTCCCACAAAGTGGGAGAGACAGATTGCCAGTTAGAGTTTTCGGACAGCCTCTTAAGGTCGCCTTTTATAGCGAGGCTAAAGCCTCGCAGCTACATAAGAGTAAACAACTTGTGCGTTTACCTCTTGACTTCTGGCGTTTTATTCTCTGAGCAGTCAAAACTTTGATAAATTTTTTATTCTTTTGAGGTAGGAAACAGGGTTGGATGCCTTAGACTGAGCATTAGTCAAGGCAGAAGCAAGAAGAGAAAGACTAGCTCAATGGCTGCCAGCAACTTTGCTTGAGTCCACTTCTGGTAGTAAACTTTTTGTGGCTCTAGACCGTTTTATTTTTAGCAGCCATGAATTCTCTAGACCCTCAACTGCGTGATTTCATTTTGTTCTGTGTAGAGAGGCGCGGTGCTGACTGGCCAGCCCTTTACGACGAGATGGCAATGGTTGCCGGGCAGCATCTGTTTAATGGGTTGGGCCGCGCCGAGCTTAAGCAGCTGGGACTGTCTTTAGCTCTCGACAGTGTGGACAGGACCCTTGAGATAGTGAAACAAGCCATTGCTCAAAGCCAGCAAGCTTAGCCTTCTTATTTCCCCCGTAAGCTGCTACAATATCTGCCGTATTTCTGCATTATTTCCTGGATAGACGGAGGTAGATTATGCGTATAAAGAAAGCTATTCCTGTATCTGTGGCATTGGCTATTCTGTTGTTTATATTGCCGATATTGGGTGCTGGCTGTGATTTTGTTACCGAGAAAGTCGTCCCCATCATTACATCTCCTGAAACGAATAAGCCTCTCTCTTCTAATACTGCATTGCCTCCTGAGTTCAATATTCTCACTGAGGCCTGGAAACTGCTCTCTGAGGACTACGTAGACAAAAGTAAACTAGACCCGCAGAAGCTGAGCCAGGGCGCAGTGAAAGGCATGATTGAGGCGTTAGACGACCCGTATAGCGGCTATGTTGACCCGGAGACTAAAGAACTGGAGTTGAGCACCTTTGAAGGTAAATTTGAGGGCATTGGTGCTGTTATCAGTATTAAAGATAAGCAGCTAACAATCGTGGCACCAATTGCTGATTCCCCTGCCGAGAAAGCAGGCATCAAGGCCGGGGATAAGGTCTTGGAAATTGATGGTCAACCTACTTCAAAGATGGGTCTGATTGAAGCCACCCTCAAAATCCGGGGGCCGAAAGGTACTCCGGTTAGGCTTCTTATACTTCACGAAGGGGAGAGCGAACCTGTGGAGGTTCAGGTAGTCCGAGATGAGATAAAGGTGGAGAGTGTTTCCTTCGAGATGCACGGTGATATTGCCTACATCAGGATTACCCAATTCTTAAAATCTACCGGCGGTGAGTTGCAAGGTGTTCTAAAAGATGCCATCGGTAAGGGAGCCAAAGGCATTGTCCTTGACCTTCGCAATAATCCCGGTGGATTGCTTAATGCCGCTGCTGACGTGGCCAGTCAATTTCTGGCTATGGGATTAGTAGCTAAGGTTGTGGATGATGAAGGAAGGGAAAGCCAGGTGCCGGTGAAGCGGGGTGGCATAGCTACTAATCTGCCGCTTATCGTCTTAGTAAACAAGGGCAGCGCCAGCGGCAGTGAGATAGTGGCTGGTGCTCTTCAGGACTATGGCCGGGCTAAGCTAGCTGGCGGCCAGACTTTCGGCAAGGGCAGTGTTCAGCTTGTCCGCGACCTCAGCGATGGCTCAGCTTTGCATATAACCGCTTATCGCTGGTTGACTCCGTTCGGCAGGCCAATAGACGGTGTTGGGCTGAAGCCCGACTTTGTACTTGACCTCGAAGATGAGGAACTCGTGGATTGGGCCATCGATTATTTGAAAGGCCAGATTAAAGCTGAGTTGCTGCCGGCTTTTTGCTAGCGCATTTAATTTGATAGTCGCTTAGTGAGTAGAGTTTGGTGCTAAACTCCCCGCCAGGTAGCTATATTAGCAAGCGGTTCGCGAGTGTTCTGTAGCTTGTTCGCTGGGAAGTCCCAGTCGGGGTAGCCGATGGCTATCCCCGTGGCGAGTTTCTTGGACTCAGGAATGCCGGCAATTTGCTTTACCACTTTGGGGTAGTAGACCAGCGCCGCCTGTATGCAAGTTCCTAAGCCGAAACCAACCGCTGCTAGTGCTATGGTTTGAGTTACCGCGCCGAGACTGAAGGTCGCCTGGAAGCCACTGACTTCTTCATCCATGCTGACTATTATGACGTTGGGAGCGTCGAGGGCACGCAACTGCTTCAGGAACCATTGGTTTTTCTTTTCGGTGTCTTCACGAGCAATACCCATGAGTTGGTACAGCGCTATTCCGAGCTCTACCTGGCGCTTCTTGTAGACTCCGGTAAGAGCCTCAATTGGAAAATCGGGATTAATGGCAGCACCAGCTCGGAATTGTTCCTGCAGGGCTTGTCTCAAATCGTCCAGCACTTTGCCGCCTAGGATAGTGAATTCCCAGGGTTGTGAGTTGAGTCCTGAGGGGGCTCGCGTTGCTATCTCCAGGATTTCAGTCAGAATTTCTTTGGGCACTGGGGTTGGCTTATAGTCCCTGATGCTCTTTCTCGACTTTATAGCTTCGATTAGCTCCATCGGGTTTTCTCTCCTTTCAGAGACCTAGCTCTCGATAGTATCCTTGGTGCTGGGTATTTTACCGCTGATTCGCTCATCGAGACGAGTTGCGGCATCGAGAGCTCGGGCCAGGGCTTTGAACAGTGCTTCGGCTTTGTGATGGTCATCGATACCGCTGAGGACTTTGGCGTGGATATTAAGCTTCGCTTCAGAGGCAAGGGAAACGAAGAAATGGCGAATTAAGTCAGCGGACATTTTTTCGATTCTGGTGCTGTTGAAGGAAGCTTCGAAGGCCGCATAACCTCTGCCACCGATGTCTAAGGCTACCATGGCCAAAGTTTCATCCATAGGCACCACAGCGTGAGCCATCCTGACTATTCCTCGCCTGTCTCCCAGGGCTTGATTGAAGGCTTTACCCAAGGAGATAGCTACATCTTCGACCACGTGGTGCTGGTCAGCGCCTGTAGCTGAGAGCTTTATATCGAATATTCCATGCTGAGCCAATTGGCTGAGCATGTGGTCGAAGAACCTGATCCCGGTGGTGATTTCGAACTGTCCCTTGCCATCGATATTCAGCTCCACCTTCACGGAAGTCTCTTTGGTTTCCCGGGTCACTGTAGCTTTTCTTTCAGCCATTTTTTAACCTCGCTGTATTCTGATAAGTGCCACATTAACACATTTCTTTTAATGTGGCAATGAGTGTATCAGTATGTTCTGGCTTGCCAATGCTGATACGCAAGCAGTCTTTTAATTGCGGGGTATCGAAGTAGCGGACAAAGATACCCTTCTTTTGCAGTCCTTTATGTATCGTCTTTGCTTTGCCGTTGAGCACCGAGCAAAGGATGAAATTGGCTTGGGATGGATAGACTTTCAGCCAGTCAAGCTGGCTGAGCCTGGTTAACAGCCGTTCCCGCTCATCAACAATAGCCTTAATTGTGCCACGCAGATAGTTCATGTCCTTCAGCGATTCTAACGCTGCCACTTGAGCCGCGACGTTTACATTGTATGGCTGTTTTATTTTCATGAGATATTTGACCATATTAATCGGGAAAATGCCGTAGCCGACTCTTAGCCCAGCCAGTCCTGCCCATTTGCTGAAGGTGCGAAGGACTATTAGATTCGAGTATTTTGGAACCAGAGGAGCCACAGTTATGCCGCTGAATTCAAAATAGGCTTCATCGACTACCACTACAGCGGCGCTATTCAAAAGCTCCAGAATTACCTGTTCAGGTGTTACATTGCCCGAAGGGTTATTTGGTGAAGCGACAAAGATAACCTTTGTTCGCTTATCTATAGCTTCCTTTATAGCCGTAACGTCGATGGAGAAGTCTCGCTTCCTCGGTATACTGACCACCTTGCCACCGCTGACGTCGGTGCTAAAAGGATACATACCGAAAGTCGGCGGGCAATTGATTACCTTATCTCCGGGTTCAACAAATAGGCGCAGGACGAGGTCAATGAGCTCATCGCTGCCGCTGCCAGCTATAATGTACTCTGAGCTTATCCCTGTGTATTCTTCCAGAGCCTTCCTTAATTCTCGCTGTTCGGGGTCGGGATAGAGGTGATAATAGCCATAATTAGCCAGGGCCTGTTTTACCCTAGCTGAGCAGCCATAGGGATTTTCATTTCCATCGAGTTTGATTACTTTTTCTTGGGGAATTTCGACACGCTGGCTCAATACGTCGGTTGGCTCAATTGGCGTATAGGCCTTCATGGTTTTGAGTTCCGGCCTCAATAATCCCTCGATATCTTCAGGTGAAATCATTTGAGTTCTTTCCTGTTGGTTATAATCTTATCCTGATTGCTTGGGCATGACCTTTGAATCCTTCAGCCTCAGCTATGGTTATGGCTACTTGCCCCAGTTCTTTCCCGGCGGCTTCATCCAAAGCGATAATATTGGTAGCCTTAAGGAAATCCTCTACGCCGAGGGGGGAACTGAAGCGAGCACTGCCTCCTGTGGGCAAGACGTGGCTCGGTCCGGCGATATAATCACCCAGGGCTACTGGGGAGCTGCCGCCGATGAAGATACAGCCGGCATGGCGGATTTTCTGGATATAACTGGCAGCATTGCGTAGCATTAGCGATACGTGTTCAGGAGCATAGAGATTAACCAGTTCAATAGCTTCATCCGGACTATCGACCAGCACAATCATACCTCTGGAGTTCAGGGCTTCTGTGGCAATGGTTTGCCGTTCCAGCTTTGCCAACTGTTTCTTGACCTCGCTGTCAACATTGCTAGCTAACTTGGATGAGGTGGTGATTATGATTGCTGATGCCTGAGGGTCGTGTTCCGCTTGAGCTATAAGGTCGGCGGCACAAAAAGAGGCATTGGCAGTATCATCGGCTACAATCACAATCTCGCTGGGTCCCGGAAGGCTCTCTATATCCACTATTCCATAGGCCATTTTCTTGGCTGTAACCACAAAAACGTTGCCCGGACCACAAATCTTGTCCACCTTCGGTACCGATTCAGTGCCAAAAGCCAGGGCGGCAATAGCTTGAGCCCCGCCTATCTTAAAGGTGCGATTGACCCCGGCGATGTCAGCTGCTACCAGGGTCGCTGGCGGAATTGTACCATCTTTTTGTGGTGGCGTGACTACAAAGATTTCTTTTACTCCGGCTACCCGGGCCGGGATGGCGGTCATCAGCACTGTAGATGGATAAGCAGCGGTGCCACCGGGCACATAGATGCCTACCCTGTTTAATGGGCTGATTTGCCGCCCCAGACCCTGGCTGAGGAAGCTTGATTCAAGTCTTTGCTTACACATGGAATGAAACTGCTTTATTCTGTTTGCCGCTAGCTTTAGCGCCGACACTAGCTTCTTATCCACCTTCTTATAAGCATCCTGACTTTCGCTTTCACTCACTTCTAGCGAGCTAAGTTCAGCCCCGTCCAATTTCTTGGTATAGCTGAAAAGTGCTTTATCACCTTTTCTGCGCACCTCAGCAAGGATGCGTTTAACTATCTCCTCCGGGGAGGGTTCTTTTCTCCTTGTCTTGGTTCTAGGCTTCGGGGGCAGGATAAGTCCCGAGTAAGGGACTTCTCTGGTCAACAGGGATTTTGCCTTTTGAAAACCTTTGACTACTCTCATTTCAGTTAGCCTCGGCTGCCTGACGGAAGCTCTCAACCAGAGAGGCTATTTTCTCTTTTTTGGGTAATGACTCCACACTGTTCCTGTTGCCGATAAGGCAAGCTGTGGATTGAAAAAGTGTGTCCATGATTTTGAGATTATGCTTGGCCAATGTCTTTCCAGTCTGAGTGTTTTCTATAAGTAAGTCGGCATCTTCAGGTAAGAAGGCTTCACTGGCTCCCCAGGTAGGAATCAGTTTATACCGGCTGACATGGTTGTCATGAAGGTATTTGTCAGCGATATTGACGTATTCTGAAACGACTCTAAGTGGTGATAAATTGACATCTTGTACCTGCTTCAATTGGTCGATATTAGCCACAGGTAAGTCCTGGCTGACTACCGCCACTACTTTTACTTGGCCGAAGCCGAGGTCAACAAGCTCTACAACTGGACTTGAAGGAAAGCGACAGAGATGGTCAAGGAGCCAGTCTTTACCTGTTATAGCCAGGTCGAAATTCCCGTTGGCTACCTGGAGTGGCATATCCTGTGGTCTGATCACCTTAACATTAACCCAATCCAGATTGAGACGTGGACGACGATTTAGCTTGTTCTCTGAATAGCCCTGTAGTTTCAATCCAGCTTTGTTCAGGAACTCTGAAGTTGGGGGTTGCTGATGCCCGTCGGGAAGAGCCAGCCAAACCTTTTCCTCATTAAAATCAGGACGAAAACTGTTGGAGCTTTTGGCCACGTCTGGCTTGATTTTCAGCCACGGCTTGGCTTTCATCTCAAGACCCTGGCTGAAATAGGCTATTACCTGGCTGAAATTCTTGGCTTGCCAGCTTTCTTGATTGGCGATAAGAAAGGCAGTGGAAGAGAGCAAAGTCTTCAGCGGAAACAAGCTCTGTGCCCTTATTTCTGAATCATCTCTTGCCCATAGTAGAGCCAGGTCAGCGTTTTCCGGTGGATAGACTTCGGCAGCGCCCCACACGGGGAAGATCCTGAACCTCCTCAGTCTGAGATTCAAAGCTGCAATCTCTGCCAAATTGGGATACTCAGTCACTATTCGCCAGCTATATTGCCCGGTTGACAATTCCTGTAGGCTGGATATGTTTCTGTAGCGGCTGGCGGCTAGATATAGGTTTCCTTTGCTGTATTCCAAGTCGGCTACCTTGATCAAGGCACTGGCCGGGTACTTAGCCAAAAGCTCTTCAATCCAGTCCAGGCTGCAGATGCCCAAATCGTAATTGCCTACAGCTACCTGGATGGGGATGTCTTTTTCTTGAAATATCTTGGCTGAAAGATAAGGAAGCTTTGTTGATTTGAGCCGATAGGCTCGTGTCCCTTGAGTGTAGTCTTTGAATTCAAGCTCCGTCTCTTTCAATAGACAGGCGGTAGCCGGCAGAAGTCTTCCCTTGGGTAAAGCTATCCTAACGTAGTCCAACTGTCCTCCAGTTAGCAAGTTATGCGGAGCCTCCTACCGTCTTGATGGCGTCAGCAATTGAGGACGCCTCTTTCTTCTGGTTTCGGGCTTGGTCAATAACAAGAAATGGTGGCGGCTTTTCTTGAACAGCGATTATCCAGCGCCAGTCTGACTGGCGACCGCTGAAGTCAAGCTCAGTCGCATATCCAGCCTGGCGAAGTGACTGAGCTAACTGAAAGCTGGTTTTTATTGAATCCGGCGTCGTTTTATCGCATTTAACCAGGATTCCCTGTCCCGTCTTTCGTTTGGCTTGAGGTTGAATCAAATTAATAATAGGGTCAACATAGAGAGCGAAACCACAGGCTGGCGTGCTCTTCCCACCTATGAGCGGGATAAGGTTGTCATACCTACCACCGCTGCCAATTTTTTCTCCCCTAGCTGAAAACTGGAAGCAAAGTCCGGTGTAATACTCGAAACCCCGGGTGGATGTGATGTCAATCCGGTAATTACAGCTAAGGGCATCGAGAAGGCTGGCAATTTCAGAGAAATTGTCGAGCGCAGGCTTCAAGGTAACGGGAATCTGAGGCAGAGCCTTCAGGTTTTCTAAGAAACCACTGGTTTTTCCCCTCAAATCGAGAAACAATGATATCAGCCTGCCGATATCTGAGTTGCTCGGCTTCGTTTCCGTCAGCACTTGCCAGTTGCCGTCAAAAACCTGGTCCAGCAACCTGATTTCTTTGTCGGGATTCAGCTTCAACTCCTTGAGCAAAGCCTTCAGTACTCCGGCGTGGGATAATTGTATCTGAACATCACCGACATTTAAGCTGCGTAGAGTTTCGATAGCCAGCAGAATCAATTCTACATCTGATGCTGGTTTGTCACTGCCTATAAGCTCGACCCCGCATTGCCACCGTTCTCTGTTCTCCTTGCCTGTCTCTTCAAAAGCGAAAACATTGGTGACATAAAAAAGTCTGGCTATTTCTTGCTGGGACAAGTTCTCTATGTATAGCCTGGCGATAGGTATAGTGCCATCAGGTCTCAGCACTACCCTTTCACCACTCCAGCCATCCCAATCGAGAAAAGAATATACTTTGCTCAGCATATTGGGAGTAAGTGTGCCGGCGGCGGTGAACAGGTACAGATATTCCAGAGTTGGAGTCCGCACTTCCTGATAACCCCAGCTGAGACACGACCTGCGAAAGACATCCTCTATAAAACGAAAGGCCTCTGTGTCTTTGGGAAGTAAATCTCGAGCCCCTTTGCATTTTTGACTTGTCATAATTTTAAACCTTACCTAGGTTGACCTATTCTACACTAACGAGCTTTCTCGTTCAATTTAGATTTCTTGAGGTTGTTTAACTAATGTGGTGGCGAGGCTTTAGCCTCGCTGCAGAAAGGCGACCCTAAAGAGTCGCAGCTACATTCTTGTCATTATGAGTCCTTCGCCGTTGTCATTCTGAGCCCTTCGTTTTCTGTCATTCTGAGGGAGCGAAGCGACCGAAGAATCTCACTCAGGGTAAACTCCGCGAAGAATCTCACATAGCTCAGGGCAGGCTCCGCTAAGAATCTCGAAACCCATCGCTGTCACCGCAGTCGTGAACGGACAACCTGTTTGCTGTTAGCTATTGCGTAAAGTATAATTGAGCTACGCTGCTAACAGATGCTCAAAACTAGGCTTAGATTCGCCCTTATTCTTTTTCTGGCTGGCTTGTCAGTCATAGCCTTCATTTCCAGCGTGGTCAATGCTGACTCGTCGGATATAGAAATCCTCAGTGTTGATGGCACAATTGTCCCTGTCGTTGCCAATTATCTAGACCGTGGTATCAGCCGAGCCGAATCCGAAGGTGCCGTCGCCTGCATCATTGAATTGAATACTCCTGGAGGGCTTCTTAATGCCACAGAAGATATTGTGCAGCGGATTCTGAATGCTAAAGTGCCGATTGTAGTCTATGTCTCACCTAGTGGTAGCTGGGCAGCTTCAGCCGGAACTTTTATCACCGTAGCCGCGCATGTAGCGGTTATGGCTCCGGGGACAAGTATCGGAGCGGCACATCCGGTAGCTGTCGGCCAGGAGATGCCTGAAGAAGTAAAAAAGAAAGTAACCGAGTATTCGTCTGCCTGGATCAGAAGTATCGCTGAAATACGAGGGCGTGACCCTGAACAGGCCGAACTAGCGGTTACAGAAAGCAAGTCGTTCACCTCGTCCGAGGCGTTAGAGGCCAGACTTATTGATTTCCAGGCTGATGACTTAGAGAGTTTAATTCGGCAAATAGATGGCAGGAAAGTAACTTTAGCCACTGGCGAAGAGGTCATTATAGATACTACCGATTATGTACCAAGCAGGAATGAGATGAATCCGGTTGAGCGCTTCCTGCATGTCATCAGTGACCCTAATATCGCTTATATCCTGCTCAGCCTGGCTACGATAGGCTTAATTACCGAGATTTCAAATCCCGGGTTGATATTTCCTGGAACTGTCGGTGGCGTTTGCCTTTTGCTAGCCTTCTATTCTCTGGGTGTGCTCAATGCTTACTGGGCTGGGGTGTTGCTTATACTTCTTGCCTTTGGACTATTTGTCGCTGAGCTTTTCACGCCGGCTTTTGGTATACTGACAGCCGGTGGGCTTACCTCTTTGGTTTTTGGCTCTCTTGTCCTGTTCAGTCATAGTTCGCCAGCAATGGAAGTAAACAGGGGCTTAATTGCCGGGGTGACTATTATTATGGCTGCTTTCGTAATCTTTGTCATCGGTGCTATCGTTCGCGGTCAGAGGCGGAAAATAGCGACTGGTGCTGAGGGGTTGATTGGCAGAGTGGCCGTAGCTAAGACGCGTCTTGATCCCAAGGGTACAGTTCTTGTCGATGGTGAGCACTGGACAGCCATGGTCGACAGTGGCAAAATAGAGCCAGGAGAGGAGGTGACGATAACCAAGGTCGAAGGACTGAAACTGTTAGTGACTACAAGGAAAACTAAAAGGAGGAGAAGATGAATTTAATTCTTATTTTCGCCATTGTCATATTTGTGATAATAATCCTGTCAGCAGCTATAAGGATTGTCAATGAGTATGAGCGCGGAGTCATTTTTCGCTTAGGCCGATTTGTCGGTGTCAGAGGGCCTGGGTTTATCCTGCTAATTCCGTTTATTGAGCGTATGGTGAAGGTTGACCTCCGTGTTGTCACCATGGATGTTCCAAGCCAGGAATGCATTACACTGGACACGGTAACCGTTAAAGTAGATGCTGTAGTATATTTCAGGGTCATGAAACCTGAAGACGCTGTGCTCAATGTGGAGCAATATATTAGGGCAACTTCGCTGCTGTCACAGACCACTCTGCGAAATGTGGTGGGACAATCGGAGCTTGAAGATTTGCTGGCTCACCGAGATAGAATCAATGAAAAACTGCAGACGCTGATCGACGAAGGCACAGAGCTGTGGGGCATCAAAGTAAGCATGGTGGAGGTTAGAGATGTGGAGATGCCTGAGACGATGAAGCGGGCAATGGCGGCTCAGGCTGAAGCGGAACGGGAAAGGCGAGCCAAAATCGTGCATGCTGAAGGTGAGTTCCAGGCTGCAGAGAAGCTGGCTGAGGCGGCGAAGATTATTGGCAGGCAACCTGCCGCCATTCAACTTCGCTATCTTCAGACTCTGACCCAGATCTCTACCGAAAAAACTAATACTATAGTGTTTCCCTTGCCGATAGATTTGATAATGCCAATGCTCGGCAAGCTCAGTGAGTCGAAGAAGTAGTTGACCTGTACTCCTGAGGCTGTCCGAAAACTCTATGTGATAATTTTTCTCTCCACTTTGTGGGAGAAGTTATAGCTATATTGGTGATACACATTAAATATGTAGACCCGAGGCTTTAGCCTCGGGAACCCGACCCTAAAGGGTCGGGGCTACATTTTCGGACAGCCTAAGGGGAATCAATCTTTTATTACCGTGACATCGCCGGCCACGATTTCAGTTAGGCTGCCGTCGGACCGGCGCAAGATGAGATTGCCGTGTTCGGTCACGGTTTCGGCTTTGCCCTGCTCGACTGCTTCCCCAGTTTTGACCTGTATCCGCCTGCCCAGCGTCTCCATATTCTCTTGCCATTCTTTGTATACAGGTGCTCCAGCTTGAGCCTCTAAATATAGTTGTTCCAGTTCAGGTAACAGGGTACTGATAAACGCAGCCTTTGATATCCTTGCTCCTAGCTCATGTGACAGGCTGGTAGCTATGTCTGAAATGTCGGGGAAAGCCAGGGGGTCGAAATTAACATTTATTCCTATGCCTATGATGGCAAAATTTACTCTGTCTCCTTTTACTTCGCTTTCTATCAGGATGCCGCAGACCTTTTTGCCTTTAATTAGGACGTCGTTGGGCCATTTGATCTGTGTCTCGAGGCCAGCGACTTTTCTAATAGCTCTGACCACAGCCAGAGAAGCTATCATGACAAGCTGTGGCAGGTTATCCAGAGAAGGCTTGAGGATAACCGACATAGCTAGACTGCCTTCAGGTGATAGCCAGGCTCTACTCAGGCGTCCTCTACCTGCTGTCTGCGTATCAGCTATTATCACAGTTCCCTCAGCAGTTTTTTTCTTTGCCAGTTCCTTGGCCGTCTCCATGGTCGTGGCAAGTCGGTGATAGTAATATAGCTGTCGCCCAACAAATTTGGTGTTCAAATGGCTTTTGATGTAGGTTTTTATATCTTGGCCATTTAGCATATTTACCGTTTCCTCAGACAATCTAATTTCCTAGTTAGTATAGAGGCTGTCCGAAAACTCTAACTGGCAATCTGTCTTTCCCACTTTGTGGGAAAAATTATAGCTCATTGGTGATGCACATTAAACATGTAGCCCCGAGGCTTTAGCCTCGGGAGCCCGACCCTAAAGGGTCGGGACTACATTTTCGGATAGCCTGTATAGCGATAGCCTTAGGTTATGTCTATTGACTTCAAGGGAGACATCTTGACATTATAGCCGAAGCGAATTACTATTGTTTTTAAGGCGTAAAAAGGTAGAGGTAAGCCGTGGAAACAAAGGAGTTGGATTATCTGGCTGATAAAGTTGCTACCTTGATTGTGGAGGCGAGTAGGATTGTAGTCTTCACCGGAGCTGGTATCAGCACAGAGTCAGGAATACCTGACTTCCGCAGTCCCGGCGGAATCTGGACAAGGTTTGACCCTGATGATTTTACAATTCAGAAGTTCATGAGCAGTGAGAAGACACGGAAAATGCAATGGCAGATGCTGGCGGAGGGTAGCCTTCTAAAAGCCGCTGAGCCGAATCAAGCTCATCATGCTGTTGCTGAACTCGAGAAACTTGGCAGGTTAACCTGTGTCATCACCCAGAATATTGACAATCTCCATCAAAAGGCAGGAAACTCTCCGGACAAGGTCTTTGAGCTCCATGGTAATATGCAATGGGTGAGATGTATGGGCTGCGATAATCGCTTTCCTATCGAGAGTATTCTCCCAAGGCTGGAGAAAGAAGAAGTGCCTGATTGCCATCTCTGCCGTGGCATTTTGAAGCCAGACGCAGTTTTCTTCGGTGAGGCATTGCCGCAAAAGACGCTAAATGATGCTATCCACCATTCTCGACACTGTGACCTTTTCATCGTTATTGGTTCCACTCTCATTGTTTATCCGGCAGCCTATATGCCCATGTATGCTGTTGAATCTGGAGCTAAGCTGGTCATTATTAACCTCAGTCCTACACCCATGGATTCTAAGGCTACGGTGCATATTGATAGCAAAGCCGGGGAGGCAATGGCCAGGATTGTGGAAAGGGTAAAAAGTCGGTTATCAGCTTGAAACAGGGTTCATTAAGAAATGGAAGACAACGTTGAAAAGAAGGGCAAAGCTGAGCGAAGGCAGCAGAAGAAAGCCAAAAGGAAATTCAGGCTCCACGGCGGCAGCCTTAGAGTTATATACCAGAATGTTATCCGGCGGAGGCTAAGGGAAAAGAAGTAACTGTGCAAGACAGTCTAAAAGGCTTTTATGATATTACGTTTAGACAATTTAAATTTTGTTTGGAGGTAAGGATATGAAAAAGTTGTTATTTCCAATCGTTATGGTTTTGACTGTAGCTGTTGGTTGTCTGCCTTTTGCTCCACCGTCGCCGAATGAACCGCCCACTGCTTATATAGATTTGGTATCGCCGACCAATGTCGCCCCGGGTGAAACGGTGACTTTCACCGGCCACGGCATTGATCCCGATGGCAGCATAGCCGCTTATAATTGGCTGTCGAGCTTGGACGGAGATTTGAGCACTTCGGCGAGCTTTAAAACTTCATCTTTATCGCCGGGGACTCACACAATTTGGTTTAAGGTTCAGGACGATAAGGGAGAGTGGTCAAAGCAGGTTTTAGCAACCGTCATTGTTGTTCCTATTGAGGTTGGCCAGCCGGTTGTGAACTCCTTTGATGCTAGCCCAGGGCGTATTGTTCCAGGCGGGTTCTCCACGCTTAGCTGGAATGTTTCCGGTGCTGCAACGGTCAGCATAGACCAGCAAATCGGCAACATTGCCTTGAGCGGGACCAGGGTGGTATTGCCGGCCAAGACAACGACCTATACATTGACGGCTACCAATGTGGTTGGAACTGTGAAGGCTACCGCTCAGGTTGTGATTGCTGAATCGCCTGCGCATAAACTGGAACTTTATTCCATTGCTGCAGAGGATGGTCAAGTAAGACGAGATGGCTATGTTGGGCAGGAGCCGGATGTTGGCGACACAAAGTCAGGTGTTGCCATACAGGCATTTTTGAGCTTCGATATTTCTATGATACCGAAAGATGCCATTATTACGTCGGCCACGCTTGATTTAACTGCCGCTTCTTTGTTCGGCGATCCGTTCAATAAGCTCGGTATGGTTTTGGTTTACGATTGCCAATATCGGACTTTAAGCAACCGCGATTTTGTTATTGGTCCAGCACTTGGAGCTTTACAGACTATTCCCGTGCCACCGTCGCAGCCTATCACTTCTTATCTATTGGCTACCGCTGTTCAGAAGCAAGTTGACGCTGGAAATCCCCGCTTTCAGCTTCGCTTTCAGTTTGAAAAACCTCAGTTCTATAATAATCAGGCTGACTACATGGCATTGGGAGAAGGTAGAACCCGGCTTATCATTGAGTATCAAGATTGATATGTAATGTGAATAGCTTGTTGTGATTATGGTCTTTGAGCATTTAAATTATTTGGGGAGGTGAAACATGAAGAAGTTAATTCCTTTGCTTTTGCTGGCGGTGCTGTTTACTGCCGGCTGCCTACCGGGTGGCCCAATTACTGTAACCACTTCTGGTCAGCCGCCGGTCATAAACTCCTTCGACGTTAGTCCGCCAAGCATTTCGGCCGGAGGGTCTTCAACGCTTACCTGGAAAGTGTCTGGGGCTACCACGGTTAGCATAGACCAGGATATAGGCAATGTGGCTTTGACCGGCAGTAGAGCCGTAATGCCGAGCGTGACCACTGTTTATACCTTGACGGCGACCAATGCGGCCGGTATGAGCGCTACGGCTACGGCTCAGGTCATAGTTTCCGGAGCACCATTGCCGCCAACACCTGCTGTTCTGCCGGTTGTCAATTATTTCACGGCTAGCCCGCCTGGTATCACTGCCGGCAGTTCGGCTACTTTGAGTTGGAATGTGTCGAATGCGACATCGGTGACTATTGACCCTGGTGTGGGCACATTTGCCTCTTCCGGAACCACGATAGTCTTACCAGCAGTGACCACTACTTATATCCTGACGGCTACCAATGTGGCTGGAAGCACTACGGCAATGACGCAGGTTACAGTTTCGGGAACGCCATCACCGCCTGCCGGTCTACCGATTGTCAATTATTTCACGGCTAACCCACCTGTTATATCTGCTGGTGGTTCGAGTATATTGAGCTGGAGCGTGTCTAATGCGACATTGGTTACTATTGACCCTGGAGCAGGCTCTGTTGGCCTTGTGGGGACAGCACCTGTATCACCGGCGACGAGCACCAATTACACTTTGACGGCTACCAACGCCGCGGGATTGTACAGCCTCACGATTGCGGTTCTGGTTACTGGGGCACCGCCGCCCGTAGGGCAACCTGACCTTATTATCGAAGATGTTTGGCAGTCAGGAAACACAATTTATTATAAGATTAAGAATCAAGGTGCTGTGTCAGCAGGTGCAACGACTTCAGCTCTAGTTGTCGATGGCGTTGTAAAAGGGTTTGATGCTGTGGGTTCTCTGGCTGTTGGCGCCTCAAGCACCGAGAGCTTTGCTTATTCGTATGCTTGTTCCGGTGCTTCGGATACCATAGTGGTGCATGCCGATAAGGACAACGTGGTGGCTGAAAATAACGAGGGCAACAACGCATTTTCTAAAACATGGTCATGCCCTGAAAAGACAGTGACATTGAATACAATATCGGCTGAGGATGGGGGAGTGCAAAAGGAGGGGGCTACATACACCAGATATGCCGGCCCTTGTGCTGGCGACACTCCGGCAAATGGTACGAGAAGAGGATTCCTTAGCTTTGATATTTCAGGGATACCAGCGGGCTCAACGATTACAGAAGCCATGTTAGACCTTAGTGCCTGGACTAAAGACGGAGACCCGACCTTTGCCACATTGGGGTTCTTTGAGGTTTATCATTATCAGTACGGCACATATGCAGACCTCGATGCAACTGACTACGAAGCAGCAGCTAAACTGGTAAAGGGAGGGCGCTTTTCAGCCTACCCGTTTTCTCCATGGAAGTGGGATGTCAAAGAGTCGTACGATGGCACGCCTGTGCTGCAAAACCTGGTAAATGGTGGAAATCCTCGTTTCCAGCTCAGGTTCCAGTTTAGTATACCAACCGATAACGACAATAATATAGATTTTCTATGCTTTACCGGTGCAACACTGGCTATAAAATACAAGTTACCATAGAGTGGAGCACAAATGAAGGAGATGGTTCAGAGTTTCAGCGATAGCATGGGGCCAGAGGCCCAGGGGTAAACGACGAAGGATAGGCTAAACCTTCTCCAGGTCGAAGCTGTATTTTTCGATGACCGGGTTAGCTAATAGCTTGCGGCACATCTCATCAACCTGTTTGCGGGCTTCGCCGATGTCGTTTCCATCAATTCGGACTTCGATATACTTGCCGGCACGGACATCCTCTACTGAGGCAAAGCCGAGATTGTGCAGTGCCCCTTTTATGGTCAGGCCTTGCGGGTCATTTACCGTTGGCTTGAGCGTGATATAGACCTTAGCTAGGTACATTCTACAGTGTCTTTCCAGTCAGACGGTGATAAGCCTCGCGGTACCGGCGAGTTGTAGCCTCGATTACTTCGGGTGGCAGCATTGGTGCTGGGGGCTCTTTGTTCCAGCCTGAGGCTACCAGCCAATCGCGAACTGGCTGCTTGTCGAAGCTGGGTTGTGAACGTCCGACAACATATTGGGCGGCATCCCAGAAGCGGCTTGAGTCCGGCGTCAGCAATTCGTCAATAAGGATAAGCTTGCCATCAACAAAGCCGAACTCGAACTTGGTATCGGCGATGATAACACCTCGTCCCCGAGCATAGTCTCGGGCGTATTGGTAAACGGCAAGGCTCTTTTCCTCCAAATCACGAGCTAAAGTTTTTCCCACCAGATTTTCCAGCTCTTTTTTATCGAGGGGCAGGTCGTGTCCACTATCGGCTTTGGTAGTTGGAGTAAACAAGGGTTGAGGTAATTCCTGGCTCTCTTCCAGCCCCTTGGGTAGGGATATACCTGAGATGGTGCCAGTTTCCTTGTATTCCGCCCAGGCTGAACCTGAAAGATAGCCCCGAACCACGCACTCAACGGGGACGCGCTCAGCTTTGAGAGTAATCATTGACCGACCAAGGAGATAGTCTGGCGGAGTGATTCCTGGCGGAAAATAGCGCTTAAGCGAATCCGCTGTGTCAACAGATACTACCAAATGGTTGGGCATAACGTGGCTCGTCTTTTTAAACCAGAAGCATGAGAGCTGGTTGAGAACCAGACCTTTATCTGGAATAGGGCATGGCAGGACAACATCGAATGCGGAGAGACGGTCGGTAGAAATAATAAGCAACTTATCGCCCAAGTCGTAAGTGTCCCGTACTTTTCCCCGACAGAATAGAGGAAGGGGTAAGTTGGCCTCTGATAAAATTATTGACATAATGTTAACGAAGCTCAGAATGCTTGCGGTGCCAGTTCCGCTGCTTTAACCGCTTTAGCCCTCTTTTTCTCGGTTAAACCTAGCCTGCGAAAGACCTTGTCAACATGCCTGATGAAGTAGTTATAGTCGAAAAGGGATTCGAGTTCCTTCTCTGATAGATGAGCCTTTACCTCAGGGTCAGCTTTGAGCAGCTCTAAGAAGCTGGTTCTCTGTTTCCACGCTTTCATGGCATTGTGCTGGACTAATTCGTAAGCTTTTTGCCGACTTAAGCCTTTATCTATTAGTGCTATGAGTACTCGTTGGGAGAAAACTAGGCCTTGAGTAAGCTCAAGATTTCGGCGCATGTTCTCGGGATAGACCTGAAGTCCTTTAATCACTGAAGTGAAGATGTTCAGGATGTAGTCCAAGACTAGGCAGGAATCAGGGAGAATGATGCGTTCGTTGGAAGAATGGCTGATGTCCCTCTCATGCCACAGAGCGACATTTTCCATAGAAGTTAAGGCATGTCCTCTTACCAGCCGTGCCAGTCCGCAGACGCGCTCGCAGAGCTCTGGATTGCGCTTATGCGGCATAGCCGAGGAGCCGGTTTGCCCGGCTGCGAATGGCTCTTCGGCTTCCAGAACTTCAGTTCGCTGGAGGCTTCTGATTTCAGTGGCAAACTTCTCTAGTGAACTGGCGATGATGGCTAGAGTAGTGACAAACTGAGCGTGGCGGTCGCGCTGGATTATCTGACTTGATATCGGTGCTGGAGCAAGCCCAAGTTTAGCGCAAGCTTTCTCTTCGACTTCTGGCGGCACAGTAGCGTAAGTGCCTACAGCTCCAGAGATTTTGCCAACGCTGATAGCTTTTTCAGCTTCGGCTAGGCGGGCGGCATTGCGTTTCATCTCCTGTGCCCATATAGCTAGTTTGAGGCCGAAGGTAATGGGCTCAGCATGAACGCCGTGAGTCCGCCCTATCATTATGGTGTGCTTATGCTCAATAGCTTTGTCTTCCAGAACTGTGGTAAGCTCAGTAACGTCTTGGGCCAAGAGTTTTGAAGCCTCTTTTAGTTGGAGGCTGAGTGCAGTATCCATGACATCGGAGGAAGTGAGGCCGAGGTGGATAAAGCGAGATTCTTCACCAAGGCTTTCGCTTACGGCTTGGAGGAAAGCAGTCATATCATGGTGGGTCACTTTGAGTATTTCAGCAATGCGCTCCAGGTTGTAGTTAGCCACATTTATTTTGGGGATGGCTTCTTTAGGTATAGCGCCTAGCTCAGCCCAGGCTTCACAGACAGCTATCTCTACCTGAAGCCATTTATCGAACTTGCTTTCTTCAGACCATACCTTTTTCATTTGTGGCCGAGAATAGCGCTCAATCATGTTTCTCTCCGGTACTGTCTATTTTGCCACCCCTAGGTGAGGGCTTGAGATTCTTCGCCTCGCTCAGAATGACAAAGACAGCTCAGCCCTGACCCTTTAAGGTCGGTAATTTACCACACCAATGTAGCCCCGACCCTTTAGGGTCGGGTTCACGGGGCTAAAGCCCCGTGGCTACATGTTTTGATTTATTCCCAGCCAAACCAATGTAGGGACAAACCTTCAGGTCTGTCCCTAACCCATATCGGACAGGTCTGAAGACCTGTCCCTACATGTTTTCGAGATTCTTCGCTTCGCTCAGAATGACAAAAAGCGAAGGGCTCAGAATGGCAGGAAAAGTCATTATGTTTCAGCCAGTTTCCTTTTGTATTTCTCATAGGCGTCTCTTATCTCTTCGTATTTTACGCCGAGGATTTGGGCGGCCAGCAGAGCGGCGTTTTTGGCGCCAGAAGTGCCGATGCCAACGCATGCCACAGGCACTCCGGCTGGCATCTGGACAATAGAGTAAAGCGAATCCACACCTTTGAATTCGCTGGTAGGTAGCGGCACGCCGATGACCGGCAGTGTCGTCCAGCTAGCTAAAACTCCGGGGAGATGAGCGGCGGCACCGGCAGCGGCAATAATGACTTCTATTCCATGTTCTCTGGCTTTAGAACCGTATTCGCGAACCTTCTCAGGGTTTCTGTGTGCTGACAGGACTGAGAATTCATATTTGATATTTAGTTGCTGTAGCATATCTAAGGCTGGCTGTATTGATGGCTCGTCGGTTTTGCTGCCTATGACTACGCCGACTAAAGGCATTTTTAGTTGACCTCCCTGGCTGCAATGTCCTTGCGGTAATGGCAGCCATCGAAGTGGATATGAGGCAGATTTTGGTAGACTTTAGCTCTGGCTTCAGCCATGTTTTTGCCAGTAGTTGTTACTGTGAGCACTCGTCCTCCATCAGTATATACCTGTGAATTATCGCCAAGCTTAGTCCCGGCATGAAAGACCAGGATATCCTTGTCCAAGTTGTTCAGCCCCGTTATGGGGAAGCCTGTCTTGTAGTTTCCCGGATATCCGGCTGATGCCATTACCACCCCAACGCAGGCATCATCAGTCCATTTTATGGTTGCTTCACCGAGCCTATTATCTATTACGGCGAGAAGAATGTCTACTAAATCAGTCTGCAGACGAGGTAAAATCGCCTGAGTCTCCGGGTCACCGAATCTGGCGTTAAATTCTAACACTTTTGGCCTATCAGACGCTATCATCAGTCCGGCATAAAGCACCCCTTTGTAAGGTATTCCTTCGTTGGCCATTGCTCTTACCGCCGGTTTTAGGATTGTCTCCATTACCCGCTGAGTCAGTTTAGCGTCGAAAAATCCAGGTGGGCTATAGCTGCCCATGCCACCGGTGTTAGGGCCCTGGTCATTATCAAATATCCTCTTGTAATCGCAAGCTGGAACCATAGGAACGACCGTTTTGCCATCGGTGAAAGCCAGGAGGCTTACCTCTCTGCCGGTGAGGCATTCCTCGATCACTACACTGTCACCAGCCGAACCAAAAATCTTAGCTTCCAAGATATCTGACAGAGCTTTTAAAGCTTCTCCTCTCGAACCAGCTACTATTACTCCCTTCCCGGCTGCCAGCCCATCAGCCTTAACCACGATCGGTACTGGCTGAGACTCAAGATATTTCTTACCTTCGGCGTAATTGGAGAAAGTGACACCTTTGGGGCAGGGGATAGCATATTTTTGCATTAGTTTTTTGGCAAAGACTTTGCTTGATTCTATCCGGGTAGCGGCTTTTGTTGGCCCGAAAATAGGTATCCCGAGATGCTCGAAGTGGTCTACAATGCCTGAAGCTAGGGGTGCTTCTGGGCCAACAACAGTGAGGTCAATACCGATGTCTTGGGCAGCTTTGGCTAAAGCCTCTATATCATTGGGGCGGATGTTCAAGTTGCGGGCGATGGCCGCTGTGCCAACGTTGCCTGGGGCTACATAGAGTTCGGTGACATTGGGGCTTTGGGCGATTTTCCAGGCAAGTGCGTGCTCCCGAGCCCCACTACCAATAACCATTACTTTCAAACCGATCTTCTCCCTATTATGTATACGCTGTTCTGATCACAGGATCCCTTTGGTGAATTTTTCTGCCTGAACTGGGTCAAGCATTTGAATCAATTTAACCAGTTCGGCGACATGTTCCTTTTCATCATCTCGTATATGTTCCAGAGCCCTTATAGCCTCCTCATCTTCTAAGGCCTCGATATGCTCCTGGTACTGGTTTATGGCCTGCAATTCGGCTATCAAATCTTCACGAAGCATCTCCAAGTCAAGCTCTCTCCCATCCTCGATACCAGTTTTTTCATCAAAAGAATAACTCATCTCTGCCTCCTTGAATACTTGGATGTAATCTTCCCGGCCTCCGCCAGTTTAATTGAGTATATCTAGTGTGGAGGGTAAAATCAAGAGGAGTTTTTGGAGAGTGTTTATGAACAATCCATTTTCAATGTAGTTGTGACCCTGAAGGGTCGCTCTAGCGAGGCTAAAGCCTCGTGGCTACAGCTCCAGAAAAAACCGCCCTGCTAATGATAACAGTTGTTCAGAGACTGTCCGAAAACTCTATGTGACAATTTTTCTCTCCACTTTGTGGGAGAAGTTATAGCTACATTGGTGATACACATTAAACATGTAGACCCGAGGCTTTAGCCTCGGGAACCCGACCCTAAAGGGTCGGGACTACATTTTCGGACAGCCTGTTCAAAAGAAAAGCCTGAATAGATGATACACAATCGTTGCTCAAGGCGGCACTCAAGCACCCTATGATACAATGTAGGGGGTGCAAGCCTTGTTCTATATACTCTACGGAAAAGACGATTTCTCTCTCCAGCAGGCGCTGGAGGAGATAAAAAATGAGTTGGGTAACCGAGAGATGCTGGAGGTTAATACCAGCATATTAGATGGCCAGCAGCTAAGCTTAATCCAACTCAGAGATGCTTGTAGTGCCATCCCATTCTTGTGCCCAAATAGGCTAGTCATTGTTAAAGGCTTGCTGGGACGCTTCGAACAGAGATCTGGGCTAGAACGGAGGGTGACCCGCTCTCGAGCAAAACTCAATTCAGGGCTGGAAGAATGGATGGGTCTGGCTGACTGTGTTAAGCAGATGTCACCGACCACTGCGTTGGTTCTAGTTGATGGTGAAATAAAGGCTAATAATCGTCTATTGAAGTCTCTGGCGGCGCTGGCCAAAGTCATGACCTTTCGCCCACTAAAAGATAAAGAGCTAAGCAGCTGGATACAAGACCGGGTAAAGCAAGGCGGTGGTGACATATCTCCAGTAGCAGTCAAGCTGCTGGTTGGGCTGGTTGGTGCAGATTTGTGGGCTATGAGCGGCGAAATAGATAAGCTTCTTGCCTATTGTGCAGGGCAGGTTATCACTGAGGACAGTGTCAAGCAGGTAACAAGTTATGCCAGAGAGGCTAATATCTTTGCTCTGGTGGATGCAATCCTTGAAGGGCGAATGAAGGTGGCTCAGCAGATGCTCCATCGGTTAATTCAGGAGGGGGCATCTCCTTCTTATGTTCTGGCTATGATTACCCGACAACTTCGTCTGATAGTCATGGCTAAAGAGCTTGGCCAAGGATTGTTTCGGCCGGAAATTCGGGGTAGGTTGGAGCCGGCTTCAGACTATGGTTTGGAGAAAGCAGTAAGGCAATCCAAGGCATATACTTTAGAACGGGTAAAGAAGACTTATCATAAGCTTCTGGAAGCTGATGTTGCTATCAAGACGGGGAAATATGATGGTGACCTCGCCCTTGACCTTCTGGTTGTCGAGCTAGGGCAGGGTTGAGATACTCTTTAAGCTTCTACTTTAGTCTGGCGGGAGTTTTCTGCGTCTCTTTCTCTTGCTTGGTTGTTGAGCAGGCGTTGTCAGTGGCAATTCTTGCTCAATAGACCCCTTGATACCTATTTCAGGAACATGACCGAAGAAGACTTTAATATGCGGCCAGGGGATTTCGATGCCTTCCTCATCGAAGACTTTCTTTAATCTCAGGCGCAGTTCTCCCATTACATCCCACTGGGCCAGTGGTCCAGTTTCACCAAGTATCTTAAGGGCAATTCCCGAGTCTCCGAAATCATCGACTCTAAGCACTTGTGGCGCCTTGAGAATCCGCGGTGCCCAGTCAGGGTCTTCCGCCAGCTCTTTACCTACCCTGTTGATGACCTCAATAACATGGTCGAGGTTCTCGCCGTAGCCCACCGAGATATTCATATTCACCCGCGCCCATTCTTTAGTGTAGTTGCTGGCAACCCCAATCTCGCTGTTGGGAATACTGTGGACTATGCCGTCCAGGTCTCTGAGGACTGTTCTTCGCATGGTTACGTCCTCGACTAACCCGGCAATTCCAGCGATTTTGACAACGTCGCCTATGCCGTACTGGTTTTCCAGCAGTATGAGAACGCCGTTGAATATATCTTTGACCAGGCTCTGGGCACCGAAGCCGACGGCGATACCAGCGATGCCAAGTCCAGCCAACGCTGGAGCGATATTTATTCCCAGCTCTGCGACGATTGTAAAAATCGCCACTACGCCGACAAAAACCATCCCGGTCTGGATGAATACGTTGCTTAGAGTATCAGTTCTTTTCTTAATAGCCGATTTTGGCTTGCCCACCATGGTGCCCGTGACGGTTCTCTTTACCACGATGGGTACAAAATGACGCAGAAGGTAATAGACAGCCACCGATATAGCGATGATGAACAGGATACGTGGGCCGTGTTCTAAGAGCCAGTTTATGATGGGATTCCAGTCCATAGGCACTCTCCTTCTTGTCTGGATTGTAACAAAAAGTGATACAGTTTGCCAGTTGATAAATTGAGTTCGCTCAGACAGATGATGAATTTAATATTGGACTGTGGTTAGATTTAACTTTCAGGTAGCGTCTCGAAAAGGACTAGCAGCTGTTAAGCATATTACGAAAAATGAATCTAAATGGGGCGTGTGCTAAAATAGAAGCCATGAACGAGATGAAAACAATTTACCTGGTACCGCATTCTCACTACGACGTCGTTTGGGCTTTTACCAAAGAAGACTATTACTTTATCAATGAGATGATTTTGACGAATGCGGTTAAGATGATAAAAGAGTCAGATTTCAAGTTTCTGATAGAGCAAACTTACCTTTTGGAGATGATTGAGGAAAGGAATCCCAAGCTTTTTGCCGGCATCAAAAAAGCTATCGCCGTGGGGAAAATCGAAATAGCCGATGGTCAATACATTATGCCTGACCTAATGATACCGGCTGCAGAAGTGCTCGTCCGGGAGATACTATTCGGGAAAAGATATTGCAAAGAGAAATTCGGTATAGATGTGCCAGTAGCTTGGGCGGCTGATGGCTTTGGTCTTAATGCTCAGATGCCGCAGGTCTACAAGAAGTCTGGATATAAGTGGCTTGCCTTCCGGCGTGGATTACCAGAAACCATTGGTTACCGAGTGAGCGAGTTCATGTGGGAGGGGCTCGATGGTTCGCAAATCCTCAGCCACTGGATGCCTCTGGGGTACCGTGCTGGGCTGGACCTCGATAAGTGGGATGAGGCCTACGAGAAGTTATCAGCTTTTGCCATAACCTCCCATATGCTTATGCCGTGCGGGAGTGGCGGTGTCCCGCCTCAGGAGGAGACTCCAGATAAGGTAGCCCAATGGAACAGGGAACACGATGATTCGAGGATGATAATCTCAACACCGAGTGACTTCTTCAAGAACTTGGAAGAGGATGGTGACGAGTTTGCGACGTTTCACGGTGAGCTATATAGTTCAGATTTGCAGAATATTTTTCCTGATGTGGTTTCCAGCCGGATAGGACTTAAATTGGCCATCAAGAATTGTGAAAACTTACTGCTTACCTCGGAAAAAATATCTACGGTAGCCTGGATTTTTGGCATGCAGTATCCATCAGATGCGATGACAGAAATGTGGAGAAAGATGCTCTTTTTGGCTAACCATGATGTCTTACCAAGCTGTGGCATTGATGAAATCTATGAGGAGGCCTGGGACTATATCGCCGATATGAACAAGATGGCAAAGGTTCTGTTAAAGGATGCTGCAGAGCATTTCTTAAAGGACAGTGGCCCTGGAAATGGTATTGTTGTTCTCAATCCGAATAATTGGGAGGTTACAGATTGGGTAGAGACCGAAGTGCAGCTTGGCGAGGGTTGGAATGAGGAATTGGGTGTAGCGCTTAATGGAGAAGAGATCGCCAGCGAAGTGATTCAGGTTCAGCGAAGGGAGGATGGAAGTGTATGTAAGGCCAAGCTCTGCTTCGTGGCAACCGTTCCATCACTGGGGTACCGTGTCTACCAGATAGTTAAAAAGAATAAGCAATTTCAGTCCGATGTAGAAGTTCGGGGAAATGGGGTGGTAAACAAATACTTCAAACTGGCGATAGATGACAAGACAGGTGTTCTAGAGGTGTTCGACATGGATGACAGAAAGATTCTTGAAGGGAACGAATTAGTAATAGACCAGGAAATCGGTGACCTCTACTTTCATAGGAGCGAGTTTGATGGCTTGATCCATTCAGAGAGTGGTGAAGGCATTCATTTCGGTACCTTTAAGCCGGATGAATGCAAAATAGAAACAAGCCCGGTACGGACAGTTATTACTTTCAAGGACTCATTCTATTGCCTGCAATGGCCTTACTACCTTACCAAGAAATTTGGTTCGATATTGCAGCGACACAAAACCATAGACGTTCTTAAGAAAGTCATTGTTTATAATGACATACCTCGAATTGATTTCATCACGACCATAAACTCCCAGCAGTCTCACATACGAATTCGGTTAAAATTTGACACCTGCATGGTGATTCCTGCCTATTGCCGTCAGACTCAGTTCGGTGTTATTGACTTGCCCTTGCCGACCAGCTTGGACTACTCCATTAAGGCTCCATCAGTCAACTGGGTCAATTGTCAAGAGGGGAGGCGTGGTCTGGCATTTTTCACCCGAGGGGTACCGCTAAACGAGATAAAGGCCGGGGAAATCTACTGCACATTGTTGAGAAGCGTCTCTGTCCTGTCCACCGATGGTTCGAGTGGGCCACTAATACCCACCCCCTATGCCATGGAGCTAGGCGAACACACTTACATCTATGCAGTTTATCCCCATTCCGGCGATTGGAAAGAAACGGAGATTCACAGGCGAGGCCATGAATTCACCTATCATTTACTGGCTTTTCAGATGGACACTACGGCTTTGGACAAAGAGCTACGGAGTTTTACGCTTGAACCAGACAATTTAATCATCTCTGCTCTCAAGAAGGCGGAGAAAGAAGATGCTGTAATTCTGAGGTTCTTCGAAACCAAGGGGCAGACGTGCCAAGCACAGCTGCAAATGCCGGTTCAGATTAAGGCAGCCAAATGTGTTAATCTACTAGAGGAAGAGGAATCCGAGCTGAAAGTTGAGAATGGGGAACTGAGGATGGAAGTTAATCCATTTGAGATAGTCACCTTGAAGCTACTATTTGACACCTAGCAAGTGTTTTTGTTTACCATGTCATCTTAGGTTCAAGTGGCAGTATTTGAAAATCTGCAAGGCTCGCAGAATTTCCCTCCCCTCAGCAAGCGCTCATCCCCTTCACGGCAAATACGGATAATTCGACAAACGTGGCGAATTTGGGTTAAAATGGGAGACGAAGCCAGCGGGGAGGTGATGACATGAACCGGGTAGTAGCTATGATTTTGGCCGGCGGTGCCAGCGAGAGATTGAGTATTCTGTCTGCGGAAAGAGCTAAACCGGCAGTGCCCTTTGGTGGCAAATACCGTATTATCGATTTCAGCTTGAGCAATTGTGTTAACTCCGGTATTTATAATGTGGCAGTGCTTACCCAATATAATCCTCGCTCATTGACCCAGCATATTGGCATAGGCAGACCCTGGGACTTGGATAGGGCTACTGGTGGGGTCGTCCTGCTTCAACCTTTTTTAAGTCGGTCAACTCGAGACTGGTACAAAGGCACGGCTGATGCTGTCTACCAAAATCTTTATTTTATCGAAGACCAGAGAGTAGACGAAGTCCTTATTCTGTCTGGCGACCATATTTATACCATGCGTTATGACCACATGATATCGACTCATCGTACCAGGCGAGCTGATGTTACTGTGGCGGTAACCGAAGTGCCCTTGTCAGAAGTTTCGAGATTTGGGATTATCACCCTGGACCATAATGAGCATGTAATCAGTTTCCAGGAGAAGCCGAAGACGGCTAAAAGCAATCTTGCCTCCATGGGAATATATGTCTTTGACAAAAGTGTCCTTGTTAATTGCCTTGAAGAGTATGCTCAGAGGGAAGGTGGTCATGATTTTGGTCATGATATTCTGCCGGAAATTATTGGAAAGCATAAAGTCTATGGCTACAGATACCGCGGCTACTGGCGGGATGTGGGTACTGTTGAGTCTTACTGGCAGGCCAATATGGATTTGATTGTTGATTTGCCTGACCTGAACCTTTATGACCCGGCAGCTGAAATACGAACTGTGCACCGAGATAAGCCTCCAGCAAAGCTAGGACTAAATGCTCAGATATCGAGGAGTCTGGTGTCTAACGGTGCCATTATTAATGGGCGTGTGGAAGGGTCTGTTATCTCTCCTAGTGTATTTATTGAAGACGGTGCAGTTGTAACGGATTCGATCATTTTTGATGATACCACTGTGGGCAGAGGGGCTGTTGTTGACCGGTCTATTGTTGATAAGCAAGTTTGGATCAGTCCCGGATGCTATATCGGTTATGGTGATGACCTTGCACCTAACAAAGAAGAGCCAGAGAACCTGAATGCCGGCATAACTATAGTAGGTAAAGGCGCCAGAATACCAGGTGATGTGAAAATCGGCCGAAATTGTAAGATCGGCTGTTGGGTGGAAGGTGCTGATTTCCCATCTAAGGTCATCCCTAGTGGAGAGAGTGTGGCCAGTAAAGCACCGCGACGTCATCCGTTGTAGGAGGTGAAAATGAAAGTTGGAGGATTTACCTTTGTCTTACATAGTCATCTTCCTTATTGCCGTAACGCCGGGCGCTGGCCGCATGGTGAGGAGTGGCTTCATGAGGCAGCTTCAGAAACTTATATTCCCTTGCTTGATGCCCTTTATGACCTAAAACAGGAAGGCTGCCCTTTCAAACTAACCTTAGGCATTAGTCCAGTTTTGGTTGAACAGCTAGCCGATTCACTAGTGATTGACCATATGGCGGCATTCATCGAGGACAAAATCCGTCGGGCTCAAAAAGACGTAAGCCGCTTCGAGAAAGCCGGAGAAGGTCATCTCCTTTACTTAGCTCAATTTTACCTTGACAGATATCAGCATATATTGAATAGCTTCAACGAGAGGTTCAGCCGAAACATAATCTCTGCCTTCAAACAACTGCAAGACGAAGGGCATATAGAAATAACTACGAGCGCAGCCACGCATGCCTACCTACCATTGTTAGAGCGTGATTCTTCTATCTACGGTCAACTGAAGGTGGGGAAAGAAAGCTATCGGCGCCATTTCGGTATAGCCCCGTCGTCGGTCTGGCTTCCTGAGTGCGGTTATCGACCTGCCTACTATGTTGACAGCCAAGGCAAGCGCTACGTTAAGCCAGGTGTGGAATCTTTTCTATCCCAACTCGGTATGAGCTGTTTCTTTGCTGAAACTCATACGGTTGAGGGTGGTGAGCCAGTCGGCAAAGCTAGGGAAGAAGTTATCGGACCTTATGCTAGTATACCAAGGCGCTATGTGGTGCCGCTGGCTCAATATCCTGAGCCGACGCAGAGAACTACCTATTTGCCTTACTGGGTGCAAACTCCAGAGGTCGCTGTCATTGGCAGGGATAATCGAACCAGCATGCAGGTGTGGTCCGCTGAATGGGGTTATCCCGGCGACTTCTATTACCGTGAGTTTCATAAGAAGGACGGGATCTCCGGGCTTCACTACTGGAAGATTACCGGAGCTAAATTGGATCTGGCATATAAGGAATATTATGATCCGTATTGGGCAGGTCAGCGTGTCGCTGAACACAGCTCTCATTATGCCCATTTGGTCGACGAGTTGGTGACCAACTTCTATCAGGAAACTGGAAAATTTGGCATCATCGCTGCAGCTTATGATACTGAACTTTTTGGGCATTGGTGGTTTGAAGGCGTTGACTGGATCAAAGAAGTTCTACGTCAACTCAGCGGAAGTGAGCTTGTGGAATTGACCACTGCCAGCGAGTTCATTAAAAAGCATCCGCCGGAGGACGTGCTGGCTTTGCCTGAGAGTTCTTGGGGATTGGGTGGTGGTCATTTTACCTGGCAAAATGCTGATACCGACTGGATATGGCCGATAATCCACTCAGCCGAAGTGAGGATGGAAAAGCTGGTAGCCAAATATCCCAAAGCCAATCGAGCGATAAAGGAAATCCTGAATCAGGCAGCCAGGGAACTGATATTGCTGCAGTCCAGCGACTGGCCCTTTTTAATAACGACGGGCCAGGCTCGTTTCTATGCGGAGAATCGTTTTTTGGAGCATGTCAAACGCTTTCAGCAATTGGCTGATATCGCTGAATCAGGGAAGCCGGATGAAGCCGCCTTGGCTCTTTGTCACCAGTTATGGGAGCTGGATAAAATCTTCCCCGATATCGATTACCGTTCCTTCGCTGAGAGGGAAGGCCAAACCCCATAATGAGAATCCTGTTTGTCGCCGCTGAAGCCACTCCGCTGGTCAAGGTGGGTGGTCTGGCAGATATTGTTGGCTCTTTACCCAAAGCTTTGAACAGACTGGGACACGATGTGCGAGTTATAATGCCGAGATATGGCATTATCGATGCTGACAGATTCCCCCCATCACCAGTAATTGATAATTTGAACGTACAGGAAATGAAAACCACCAAACCTGTCTCTTTAAAGTTAACCGAGCTTGATGATAAGGTCAAAGTTTACCTGGTAGATAGCGATGAATTCTATAATTCTACGGAGATATACGGTAAAGACGAGCTATGGGATTTTTTGTTATTCTGCCGAGCTGTTTTGGAGATATTGCCCAAATTGGACTGGCAACCTGAGATAGTCCATTGTCACGACTGGCACACAGCGTTGATTCCTCTGCAGTTGAAGAAAAATAACTATGCTTATCCCTCGATTTTCACCATTCACAATCTAGCCTATCAAGGATTCTTTGACCGCGACTTTCTGGTTGATTCTGGGCTGGAGCAAGACTGGCAATGGCGCTCAGCCGGTGCACCTGAGCCCCCACTCAATTTCATGGGCCAGGGAATTCTTTGGGCTGACATGGTAACCACGGTCAGCGAGACCTATGCAAAAGAGATCTTAACCCCAGAATATGGTGCAGGGCTTGACCATCTTTTGCGCTACCGACAGGATAAACTCTTTGGTATAGTCAATGGCTTGGATTATGACGAATATAACCCAGCAACCGACCCTTTCATCCCGGCTGAGTATGACGCTTCAACATTGAACAAAAGGCTCGCCAATAAACTAGCTCTTCAGGAACGAGCTGAGTTTGCTAAGAATGCTGAGACGCCCCTTATCGGCATGGTGTCTCGCCTTGATGAGCAGAAAGGCCTGGACATTGTGGTTGGGAGCCTTGATTCTTGGCTTCCGAAAGCTGAGGCTCAGATGATTATCCTGGGCAGAGGCAGAGAGCAATATCATAGTCTGCTCAGGCAAGCGGCGGCTAGATATCCGCAGCACTTGGCTGTGTTTATCGACTTTGATGATCCTTTAGCTCATCTTATTTATGCTGGCTGCGACATGTTTTTGATGCCGTCTCGATTCGAGCCGTGTGGTTTAGGGCAGCTTATTGCCATGCGCTATGGGGCAGTGCCTATAGTCCGCCGTACCGGTGGTCTGGCTGATACTGTCCAGGATTTGAGTAGAGACCTTAATAAGGGCACCGGCTTTGTCTTTCAGGAGTATGATTATAAGGCTATATCAACTACTATTCGGCGTGCAGTAAATAGCTACAAAAAGAAAGCTTGGCACAATGTGATGCGACGCATAATGACGCTTGACTTTTCCTGGCAAGCTTCTGCCAGGAAGTATGAGTCTCTTTATCAAAGGGCTCTGGAGTTAAAAGAACATGCTAGCAAGTAGGCGGCGGTCGGTTCTGGCTATAGATCTGGGTGGGACTAAGATTATCGCGGCAGCCGTTCTATCCACCGGCGAGATCATATCCCGCAAATATTCCTTGACGCTGGCCGACGAAGGCCCTCGGCCAGTAATCAATAGGCTGTCATCTGCTGTGGCTGAGACAATGGCTCAGGCAAAGCTGAAAACATCATCTGACGTAGTCGGCATCGGTATTGCTGCTGCTGGGATTCTAGATACCAACGAGGGTATTATAACTACCTCTCCTAACTTACCCGGCTGGCGCGACGTGCCATTAAGGGATATTATCGCTGAAAGGTTGGGCTTGACCACCTATCTCATTAACGACGCCAGCGCTGCTGCTCTAGGGGAGCATCGTTCTGGAGCCGGAAAGGGAGTGGATAACCTTATTTATCTAACGGTAAGCACAGGGATTGGTGGTGGAATCATTATAGACGGTGAGCTCTATTCTGGGGCTGATGGCTGTGCTGGTGAAATAGGCCACATGATAATAGAGACCCATGGCCCCCAATGCAATTGCGGTAAGTTCGGTTGTCTTGAAGCTTTGGCTTCAGGCTCAGCCATGACCAGAGAATCGGTGAGACGTCTCAATCAAGGCGAAAAAAGTTCTATTGTTGAGCTTGTTGCTGGCAGGCTCGAAAGCATTACTGCTGAGACGGTATCTTTAGCTGCTAGGCAGGGGGATTCCTTAGCCTGTGACATAGTGGCTAGAGCTGCCAATTACCTCGGCATCGGCCTGGCGAATCTGGTTAACATTTTTAATCCTGAGCTAATCGTTATTGGTGGTGGCGTGTCAAAGATGGGGAATATGTTACTTGCTCCCACACGAAAAGCGGTAAGGGAGATAGCCTTCAAATTGCCAGCTCGGACGGCGCGTATTGTTCGAGCCCGCCTCGGCAGCAATGCCGGGATAATAGGTGCTGCTGTTTATGTTTTCGAGCAACAACCAAAGGGAGGAAGAAAGGCATGATTTACTGGGCACCCCTTTTCCATTTCTATCAACCTCCAACGCAAACCGCCAGCATGCTTATGAAGATAAGCAATGAGGCATATCGTCCATTACTTGATGTCTTCAGTGAATTTCCGCATTCCCGAGCTACTGTGAATATCAATGGCGTCCTTACGGAGATGCTGGGGCAGTGCGGCTATTCTGATGTACTGACTAAGTTACGCAAGTTAGCCGAAGACGGGCAGGTTGAATTTACTGGCTCGGGCAAATATCATCCGGTGCTGCCCCTGATACCAACGGAAGAGGCGGAGAGGCAGATAAAGCTCAATTATCAGACCAACCGTAATTTCTTGGGTGATGTTTATGTTCCCAAAGGTTTCTTTCCCCCGGAGATGTGTTATTCCCATGATATGGTTGACCCGATTATTGAGTCCCGCCATGAATGGATTATCCTCAGTGGAATAGCCTGTCCCATGGCCTGGCCAATGGACGTGATTCATGAAATCAGTTGCGAGGAAAATAAGCTAGCCGTCTTCTTCCGCGATGATGTATTGAGCAATAAAATTAGCTTTCGGGATATTGACGGTGCAGGCTTCATCGAGCATCTAAAACGGCTGTATAACGGCGAAGATGACATATATGTTGTTACTGCGATGGATGCTGAAACCTTTGGGCATCATATCCAGCACTGGGGCAAGCTGTTTTTGTCACCGGTCTTTGAGACCTTGGAGCCAATGGCAAATCAAGACAAAACCATGCATGAACAGAAGCCTCTTGCCGAACAGCATCGAAGACTATTCGAGTTTGAAAAAGATAAGGAAGATAGGCAAATAAAAATTGTCACCATGAGTGAGCTGCTCGAAATTTTCCCCAGAGGAAATCGGATTGAACCGAGGCCATCGTCGTGGAGCACCTCAGCCGATGATATAAAGATGCAAAACTACTATCCTTTGTGGAAAGACAAGAATAACCCGATACACCAGATGCAATGGGAGCACCTTTCGATTACTATGCATGTAACTCACAAAGCGGTAGAACTGGCTGATAATGATGCCAGCAGTCAATTCGCCAACATCGCTAGGGCAACTCTGGATCCGGCACTTCACAGTTGTCAGTTCTGGTGGGCAAGCAAGAAGCCGATGTGGGATATAAATATGGTTTACCTTGGTCTAAATCTTCAACGTTCGGCGTTGCTGAACGCTTATAAGGCGATATCTACCAGTGGCAGTAAACCGGAGGTGAAAAAGGAATATTATTACAAGGTGGTGGCGGCAAGACATATCTTTGACCAGATTACAGACAACCTGTATATGGATTAAGATTCCAGGGAATGTTAACGCTACTCATAGATGACATCGCTGATAAGGAGGGAAGAAATAAAAGCCAAGGAGTTATTCGGGAAAGAAGTTATTGATGTCAATGCTAAAGTGGTAGGTAAGATTGTGGATATGGAGTTGAATATAGGTAAAGCGACAGTTCTTGGCATTGTGGTAAAGTCGGGTTTAACCAAGAAAATGTCAATCCCACCAGGAGATATCGATAAGATCGGCGATAAGGTTGTGCTAAAGGTTGCCAAGGAGAAGATACGGAAAGCATAATTGCAATTTCAGATATGACGAGAAATTGGGAGCAGAAACCTCTCATATTCGTCACTTATCTAAATAGAGGTGTTTATCTGTCATTACGAGGGGGCGCAAGCCCCCGAAGCAATCTCAGAGATTGCCACGCTTCGCTCGCAATGACAATGACGGATGCATGAAGCAGATTTATCTTGGCCTGGCCATCCATAATCATCAGCCTTTAGGTAACTTTCCCTGGGTTTTTGAGGAAGCTTACCAGCAAGCCTATCTGCCTATGGTTGAGGCGCTAGAAAAATATCCAGCTATCCGCCTTTCTCTACATTACAGTGGTTGCCTTATCGACTGGCTGGAACAAAGTCACCCCGAATTTTTGGACCGGCTGGCTGCATTGGTAAGCCGAAAACAGGTGGAAATCATGGGTGGTGCCTATTATGAGCCTATTCTGCCGGCTATTCCAGACGCCGATAAACTGGGGCAGATTGCTAAAATGAGCACCTTCGTCAATCGGAGGTTTGGCTTTAAACCGGCAGGGCTGTGGCTCGCCGAGCGAGTTTGGGAGCCGCACCTGGCCAAGATTCTGGCAGAGGCAGGCGTGGAATGGACGTTGGTTGATGATATTGCCTTCAGGGCAGTGGGATTAGATGATAAAGACCTCTTCGGCTACTACATTACCGAGGAGCAAGGTTACTCTGTAAAGGTATTTCCCATCAGCAAGCAGCTACGCTATTCCATCCCTTGGCATGATGTGGAGGAAGTTATAGCGTATTTGGACAAGGAGGCTTCGGACAGGGGAAATAAGATAGCTATATTGGGTGATGATGGCGAGAAATTTGGTATCTGGCCGGGGACTTATGAATACTGCTGGCAAAAGGGGTGGGTGGAGAAATTCTTCACTGAATTGGAAGCCAACCAAGATTGGCTGCAGACTATCCTGCTGGGTGAATATGCCTGTCGGTTTCTGCCTCTAGGCAGACTTTATTTGCCCTGCGCTTCTTATGATGAAATGCTGGAATGGTCTCTGCCAGCCGACAAGTCCTGGGAATATATTAACCTCAAACGTCAGCTTGAAGCCGAGGGGCGTCAGAATATAACTCAATTCATGTACAGCGGTATCTGGCGTAATTTCTTAGTTAAGTACCCGGAGATAAACCGGATGCACAAGAAAATGCTCCGCGTTCATCAGAAGGTTTATCAAGCTCGTACCATCAATAAAGGCGACTGTGGGCTGGAAGAGCTGTGGAAAGCGCAATGCAACTGTCCTTACTGGCACGGTGTCTTCGGCGGAATTTACCTGGCTGATATTCGAGCAACCACCTACAGCTATCTCGTTCAGGCTGAAAGCAAAGCTGACAGCATAATCCATCAGCCTCGCTCATGGTTAGGGAAAATCTTCCGTTCAAGCCGCAGTTGGCGGGAATGGCAAAAGGGCGACTTTGATGGTGATGGCAATGAAGAGTTACTTGTTGATGGCGACGCCTTTTCTGTTTACTTAAGCCCTGCGGAAGGTGGCTCTATTTTTGAATGGGACCTTCGCCGTCATAGCTATAATCTATATAGCACGCTAGCCAGGAGGCCAGAGGCTTACCATCGAGTATTAACCGAGCCACCCCCCGAAAAACAGACAGGGGAGAAAAGCGCTGTTCCCAGCATACATGACCTGATAAGAGTAAAAGATAAAGACTCCCTTCGCTATTTAGTCTATGATAAATATCTTCGTTCTAGCCTCATTGACCATTTCTTCAGCCCGGGCACGAAACTAGAGGAATTCGCCAATCAGTCTTATAGCGAGTTGGACAACTTTGTCGGTAAACCTTATAAGTTCTCGGTAGAGAAGAAAGGTAATGAACTGAAGATTTTGCTATGGCGGAGCGGAATTCTACGGATAAGCCAGAAAAACCTGCCTTTTGAGGTGCAGAAAGAAATCAGGCTGGTGGCTGGAGAAGAGAAGATGGATATAAGCTACCAGGTGAAGAACATAAGTGGCTCATCAATTCAGGCTGTTTTCGGCAGCGAGTGGAATGTTAACTTGCTTGGCGGCGGACATAATGAACAGGCCTATTACCGCGTACCGGGAATTACCCTGGATGACTATCATCTCGATTCTTGGGGTGATCTGGCAGATATTGAACAAATAACCCTGGGCAATCGGCATTTGGGCATAGAACTGGAACTAACAGCAATGCCAAGGGTCAGTTTGTGGCGTTTTCCTGTGGAAAGTGTCTCCAATTCCGAAGGTGGCATAGAAAGGATATATCAGGAGAGTTGCCTGGTTATGCTGCTGCCGCTCGATTTGCCGCCAGGCGGGGTAGCTAAGTTTAATCTTGTCTGGCAGGTTAACCCACTTGGTGCCGCAAAAGATAACATGTAGCTGCGAGGCTTTAGCCTCGCCCCCTACAATGGGAAATTCGAAATACTAAACCCCAAATAATATCAAAATTCAAATTCTCCAAATTCGAAACACCCGAAGTTTTGGTCTTTGGCAATTGAACTTCCGAGCCTTTTCCCCTGTCATCCTGACCCTGAACGAAGTGAAGGGGAAGGATCTCAAAGTTTCACTCAGATTCTTGGCTACGAGATTCTTCGGTCGCTTCGCTCCCTCAGAATGACAGCTTTTTGTATGTTTTGTTCATTGGAATTTGTGATTTTGAATTTGTTTAGGGCTTTTTCCCTTCTCGTCATTGCGAGCGAAGCGAAGCAATCTCACCTCACCCTCCCGCCACCTAGATTGCCACGGCACCCCGTGCCTCGCAATGACAAATTGGTTTAGGTGGGCGGCTCACCGAGATTTTAACTCAGAAATGCAGTCAAGTGCTCCCATCGCCACCATTTTCTGGGTGAGACGCTTTCCAACTTGTTCCGGGGCCAGGGCATCTCCCTCTTCGGTGGCACGCAGAATGTGGACACCATCGACACTGGCCACCATCCCACTTAGCTTCAAGACACCGTCTGACACAATGCCGAGAGCAGCTATAGGGGCGCGGCAGCCGCCACCGAGGGCTCGTAAAAATGTCCGCTCGGCAGTAACATTCTGCCATGTCGGCGCGTGATTTATTGCCGAGGCAAGCGATGCTGTCTCCTTGTCTTCGGAGCGTATCTCTATTCCCAGCGCTCCCTGTCCTACCGCCGGAGTGAAATGTTCTATGGGTAAGTATTCTGCTATCTTGTCTTGCCAGCCGAGACGTATCAAGGCAGCAGCTGCCACGATGATGCCATCAACTTCTCCCTCAGAGACCTTTCGCAAACGGGTATCAATATTTCCTCTTATCCCGCATATTTCAAGGTCAGGGCGGAGGGCAAACAGTTGAACCGAGCGCCTAAGACTCCCCGTGCCTATCTTCGAGCCTGGGGCAAGTCCGGCAAGCTTACCGGCTCTGGAGATAAGGACATCCCTCGGATCAAGCCTGGCAGTTGCTGCCGCCAGAGAAAGCCCGTAGGGGATTTCGGTGGGCAGGTCCTTGAGGCTGTGAACGGCCAGGTCGATCTCACCATCAATCAGAGCTTTTTCCAGCTCTTTAACGAACACTCCCTGCCCAGCGAATTTATCAAGGGCAGTGCCGCTGTCTCGGTCGCCTCTGGTTGTTATTTTGACAAGGCTAGCTTCTAGTCCGGGGTCAGCTTCTCTGAGCTTGGTCAGTATCCATTCAGCTTGAATGACAGCCAGTTTACTGCCGCGGGTGCCGATAGTGATCTTCCTCATTCGGGCTTATCCTTGTCGAGCTGGAAAATGTCATTGACCAGCGTAATGTAGTCAGCTCTCCTGTGGGCATTGTTCTTAAGGTACTGAATAGGGTCATGGAGTATCTTTTGCACTATGGCTTTAGTCATAGCCTCTAAGCTCTGTTGCTCTTCTGCGGAGAGGTGGCGTAACTTTTTTAGGGTCATATCAAGCTGTGTTTGGCGTATGTCTTCCGCCTTTCTCACCAGACTGCTGATTACCGGCTTCACTTCCATAGCCTGCCACCAGGTGGTAAATTTCTTCACTTCGGCCTCTATAATCTCCATAGCTTTTTTAATCTCGGTTTCCCTCTGTTTGCGGTTGAGCTCTGAGAGATGGGTGAAGTCGTCAATGTCGTAGAGAAATACATTGCTAATCTGACCTACTTGAGGTTCTACATCCCGAGGGACAGCGATATCAATAATCACTAGGGGGTGATGGGAACGAGCTTGCATGGCATTCTCCACTGACTTAAGGTCAAGTATAAGGTGGGGTGCTCCAGTGCAACTGATGGCTATATCGCAGGTAGCTAGCTCTCGCCCAAGGCTACCTATATCGACTGAGCTTCCGCCCAGTGCTACAGCAAGAGTTGAAGCCTTGTCATAGGAACGGCTGGTGGTCGTAATCTGTGAAATACCTCTTTCTTTTAGCGCCTTGGCTACTAGTCTTCCGGCTTCGCCGGTGCCGATGACAAGGGCTTTGCATCTGGTCAAATCTCCGATGGCTTTGGCAGCTAGCGCCACTGCCACAGAGCTCACGGAAAGAGCATTTTTGCTGATTCCTGTCTTCTCCCTGACACGCCTGCCTACTCTAAGTGCTTGGTGGAAAAGATTCCGTAGTGGATGTTCCACCATGCGAGCCTTCCTGGCTTCCTCTAAGCTCTGATTCACCTGTCCCAGGATCTCGAACTCACCGATAATCATCGAGTCAAGGCCGGAGGCTACGCGGAAGAGATGCCTGACTGCTGCTTCACTATGGTAGCAGTAAACGTAAGGTGACAAATCGGCATTGGAGATATTTGCCCAGGCTTTAAGGAAATCTATGCCCGGTTGGGAAGAACCGCCGCTGTTGGGTATGGAGTAGACCTCAGTCCGGTTGCAGGTAGACAGTATGAGTCCCTGGGATACGTATTTTCGAAGCAGGGACAAGGCATCAGGGACATGGTCGCTGCTAACTGCCAGCTTCTCTCTAATTTCAATCGGCGTTGTGCTGTGATTCACGCCCACCACATGAATCTGCATTTCAAGTGGCTTTTTCATGGCTTATTTTGTTCCAACGTCTTCAATCTCGTAAGCATGATTTCTTTGGCTTCTTGGTTCTTGCCCTGTCTCAGCAGTTCCATAAGTGAATTTAAGCTCAGGACTTCTTGCCAGGCGTCGCTGCTGACTGTAATCCCCTGTTGCTTCAGCTTAGAGCGAACTTCGTCAGCAACTACGGCTAGCTGTTCATATTCGGCTTTGAAGTCATTTTCCAGTTCGCTCCTGATTTTGCGGGCCAGCGCCGGGCTTCTGCCAGATGTGGAAACAGCGATGATGACATCACCACGCTTTAAGTAAGAAGGGACAATAAAGTCGGAGTTTTTTGGGTCGTCTGCCACATTCATCAAGACTCCTTGCCGTCTGGCCTCGGCAGCCACGCGTTCATTCGTTTTGGCATCATCGGTTGCAGCTATGGCGATAAAGGTGTGCTGCAAATCTTCTGACTTGTAGTCTCTTTGGATGGCTCGTATGGCTCCATCTGTTGCCAGCTGATTTAGCTCCGGGCAGAAGGTGGGACTGACAATCTCCACATTAGCACCGTGCTCTAGAAGTGCCTTTACTTTGCGCAAAGCTACTGGCCCCCCACCGACCACCAGGCACTTCCTACCTTGAATATTCAGTAAAATAGGGTAGTATGTAGATGCTGGCTCATCCCTTTTCATACCGTATATCGAACCCTCGTCTTTTTTATCTCTTTGGTGCTGAAAAGCAACACCAAGTCATTTTTACCAAGCCCGGTCTCTGAGTGTATCCGGTTAGCTATGGCTCGGCAGGTCTCTTTGGTGGCGGTATGTATCATGGCAAATAGGTTATAAGGCCAGAGGGGGCTTGTCTGCCTTTCATAGCAGTGGCTTATCTCCGGAAACTTGGCTATCTTATTGCCTGCTGCCTCTATTATATCAGGTGGCATGTTCCAGCAAGCCATAGCATTGGCCGTAAATCCAAGTTTGTTGTGGTTGATAGAGGCACTGAAGCGTCGCATAATTCCGCGCTGCAAAAGAGCCTGGCAGTGGCTGAGAAATTTGTCCACGTTCATAGAAAGTCTTGCTGATATTAGGTCAAACGGTTTTTCACTGAGGGGTAGGTCTTGCTGTAATTCATTGATGACAGCCCGGTCAACGATAGACAGGTCGGAGCACGTGTTGAGCGGGCTATGGTATTCGATTTCAGGTTCCGGCACTTTTAGATGAAAATGTTTATTGTCATTGCGAGGCACGAAATGCCGTGGCAATTCTGGTGGGGGGAGGGATTGAGATTGCCACGCTTCGCTCGCAATGACAGTGGAGTGAAGAGCTCGCAATGACAGGTGGGAATTACTTCTGCTGAGGTTAAAGAAAGCTCCTATTTTGAAAACTCTCACTGCGGGTAGGTTTAATATTTCCTCGGCCTTGGTTCTGCTGCCTAGCTTGTGTACCTCGCTCTCTATGTCCTCGGCTACAGGCATGGCCAATGTGAACCAAAGGTTGAAGTCATGGTCGCGTTCGTAGCAATGGCTCACCATCGGATGTGTGCTGACGATTTGTTCCGCCTCATCCAGCCGTTCCACGGGTACTTTCACCGCTACCAAGGTAGTCCGGTAGCCGAGCCTTCTTGGATTAAAAACGGGACCTATCAGGCGTATGATTCCTCCTGATTTTAACCTCTCTATTCTCTGGATTACCTCATTACAGTTAACGCTTAGGTGTAGTCCCAAGGCAGTGAACGGCTCTCGGCTCAGGGGGAACTCTGCCTGGATGATGTTCAGCAGGTTTTTGTCAACATTGTCGATCTTTGTCGGCATTCTTATGTTTACCTGTTCTTTCGTAATGTGATCGGCTCATAAATGCAGTAAGGCTCAGCTTCGAGGTAATCGCCGGTGGATTCGTAGGCTCTGGCTCGGCAGCCGCCGCAGACCCCCTTGTATTCACAGATGCCGCACTTCCCCTTGATGTTCGACAGGTCTCTCAATTCACGGAACAGCGTGGAATTCATCCAGATTTCGCCGAAGTTCTTGTCTCTTATGTTCCCGGCTTCCACATCGAGATAGCCACACCCCTGCACCCTGCCCCGATGGGAGATGAAGCAAAAACCAGTCCCAGCCAGACAGCCGCGTGTCATAGAATTCAGGGCATCTTTTCTAGCCTTCGTTGCTGATTTCTCACCAAGCAATACTCCTTGCGGATCGGCTCTGCTGCCTCTCTGTCTGACTATCCGCTGGTAATGAGGGGCGTCTGTCGGCTTAAAGAATATCCTGTTTCCCAGCCCTTTCTGCTTATCATAAACCCAGTTTAGAGTTTGCTCATATTCTTCTGGGGACATCTCTACCGCTTCAAGCCCTCTGCCCCGACCTGTCGGCACCAGCATAAATGGATGGAAAGCCGCGGCCCCTGCTTCAAGGGCAAGGTCCAGCAGCCCATTCAGATACCTGACGTTTAGCCTGGTGATGGTGCTGTTAATCTGGACTTCGATGCCTGCCTGGCGTAATCGGGCAATCCCTGCTATAGCCGTCTGGAAAGCTCCTGCTTTGCCACGGAACTTGTCCTGAAGTTCGGGCGTGGGAAAATCTATACTGACAGCCACCCTAGATATGGGGATTGTCTTCAGTTTAGCAGCGACCTCCTCGGTGATGAGGGTACCGTTGCTGCCCATAACTACCCGCAGCCCTTTCTCCACCGCGTATTTTGCTATCTGGAAAAGGTCGTGGCGTAGAAGGGGTTCGCCACCGCTGAGGATTATGACAGGTTTGCCCACCTCCAGTATGCCATCTATCAGGTGGAGACATTCTTCGGTGGAAAGTTCGTTTTCATAAGCGCCAGCAGTAGAGGAGGAGCGGCAGTGAGCACAAAACAAGTTACAGCTTCGTGTTATCTCCCAGGCTACCATCTGTAGTCTAGGGGTGATGTTTTCCTCTTCCACTTGGCTCTCTCTAACCATGTCTCTTGTCATTGAACCAGTTCAATCTCGCTATCTGTCAGATAACATGCCGGGTCTTCAGCCCAGACATCGCCAAAAACTGCCTCAGCTCGCACCCGCAGGTTGCCGTTGCACAAGTCGAGGTACTGGCATTTGGCGCAGCGTCCCTTAAGCAATCCCTTTCGGTTCTTAAGCCCGCGCATCAATTGGTCTGATGTATCCAGCCAGATATCGCCGAATTTCTGCTGGCGCACATTGCCGAAGGAGTAGTGTTGCCAGAATTGGTCGGCGTGGACATTCCCCAATTCGTCAACTGCTCCTATGCGGATGCCCGAATTGTTGCCGCCATTGGCCTGTAGCAAAGCCAATACTTTCTCAGCACGGGCGGGGTCTTGCTTTTTCAGCTTAAGGTAAAGGTAAACACCGTCGGCGTGATTATCCACGGTAAGGACTTCTTTGGGCATACCGCGTTCATAAAGGTCTACGGTGCGGTCACAGATTAGGTCGAAAACTGCCCTGGTTTGGGAATGGTTCAAGTCGTCTGTGCTCAGGGCACTTCCCCGACCAACGTAGACGAGATGATAAAAACAGACCCGCTTTACATCTTCTCTTTCTACAAGGTCGAAGATAGCAGGTATTTCCATATAGTTGGAGAGAGTGATGGTCAGTCTCAAAGATACTCTTAGTCCTAGAGCGATGCAGTTTCGGATACCCTGCAAAGCCGTTTCGTAGGCACCTTTTTTGCTGCGGAATTGGTCATTTTTGTCACCGATGCCATCCAGGCTGATGCCCACCTCGGCAAAGCCAACATTCCTTATTTTCTTGGCCACTTCCTTGGAGATAAGAGTACCGTTTGTGGATAGGACAGTCCTTATCCCTTGTTCCCTGGCGAAGTTGGCAAGCTCAAAGATATCCTCTCTGAGCAATGGCTCACCGCCCGAGAATAATATCACCGGCACGCCGAAATCTGCCAGGTCACGTATGAACGATTTTGCCTGCTCAGTGTTTAAAACTTCAGCGGGGTCTTTATTGCCAGCGCTGCTGTAGCAATGGACACAATGGAGGTTGCATTTTCTGGTGCAATTCCAGACGACGATAGGTCGTTGCCTATCGGCGGCTGGATATTGCCTGCTGTAGCGAAGGCTGTCGCCTGGCCCAACTGCATCGCACAGCAGTCTTGAAACAGATATCATGTCATGGTTATTATACTTCCAAATCTTGCCTTTCGGCTATTTTCTAGACCGTGTATCATCTATTGAGGCCTTTCTTTGGAGAAGAAGGAAGCTGTCCTAAACGCATGTAGCCACGAGGCTTTAGCCTCGTGGGCACGACCCTAAAGGGTCGTGGCTACATTAGTTGGAGCACAACCTGTGTCAGATTACAAACACGTAGTTGTGGGGTTTTAGCCCTTTGGAGTCAGAAAATTACGGCACGACCTGTTCGAGGCGGACAGACCTTGTCCCTCCTGAGCGAAGCGAAGGATCTCAAGGCAAGGGATGAGATTCTTCGGCCGCTCCGCTCCCTCAGAATGACAAAGGGCAAAGGGCTTGCAATGACAGGAGAGGGAGCTTTTGGTCATTGTTAGGGGCTTCTTTTGTTATGTCATTGCGAGGAGCGTTAGCGACGTGGCAATCTAAGGGAAATCATGATAGGGATTGCCACGCGAGGTCGGTTGGGTTTCAGAGAGTCACCCTCTGGCTAATATGCGGTTTATCTCCGTCTTCAATTGCTCGGCATCAAACGGCTTCATAATGTAAGGTGCTTTTGTCTTGGCGAGAAAATCCGTGGTACGTTTCCCCAGGACATCGCCGGTGATGAAGACTACTCTCTTCATCAGAGACGGAGCTATTTCTTGAAATTGCTTATACAACTCAATACTGCTTATGCCCGGCATCTTGATATCAAGCAGGATGAGACGGTACCTCTTACTCTTAATCTTTTCCAAGGCATCTTCAGCTTTATCCACAGCTTCCACCTCATGCCCTTCTTCACTCAGCACACGGCTGACAAACTGCCTTATCACCGGCTCATCATCTATCACCAGTATCTTAGCCTTGGTCACCTTCTTAGGCTCTTCGACTGTCGGCTCAAGCAGCACCAACTGGCTGTCTTCAGTGACTATGGGCAACTCCACAATGAAGGTAGCCCCTCTACCTAACTTGCTTTTAACCCATATCCTGCCTTTATGTTCGGTTATTATCCCGTGGCAGACGTTCAAGCCAAGCCCTGTCCCCTGACCCACCTCTCTGGTGGTAAAGAAGGGGTCAAATATCCTCTCCAGGTTCTCCTTAGCTATACCCGGACCGTTGTCTTTAAAGGATATCAGGATGGTGTTATCCACCTGCTCTGTCTTAATCGACAGCTTGCCCCCACCTTTGGTCAACTTCATCGCCGTCTCGGCATTTATGATTAAATTCAGGAACACTTGCTGAAGTTGACCAGAGTCGACGATGGTCATGGGTAAGTCGCGAGCCGGTTGGAAAGCCACCCTTATACTATTGGATGCTAACTCATAGGCTCGCAGGTCGAGTGTGGTACTTATAATTTCGTTAATGTTGGCGAATCTTTGCTCCGGTTTCTGCTGCCGGGCAAAGGTGAGCAGTTTCCTTATAATAGCAGCCACCCGTTGGGCGCCTTCATTGATAATCTCTAAGTCGTGTCTGATGTCCTGGGATATATCTTTTCTGTCTAATAGCAAGTGGGCATAACCGATAACCCCGGTCAGTGGATTATTTATCTCATGGGCGATACCCGAAGCCAACTCGCCGACAGAAGCCAATCGGCTGGCAAGCTGAGCTTTCTGCTCAATTTGCCTTCTTTCTAGTTCTGCCTGCTTACGTTCGGTAACATCACGGCTAATGCCACGGAATCCAATAATATCGCCCCTCTCGTTTCTTAATGGCCAAATCGAGTCCTCGGTGGATACCCTTGTCCCGTCCTTTCTAATCTGGTCTATAGGGAACCATTTAGTTATATCACCTGTACGATACACACGATTATAGGTCTTAAACACTTTTTTGACATGCTCAGGGGGTATGTAAACCCGATAGTTCATCCCCATCAGCTCTTCTCTGGAATAGCCTAACCCGCGGCACAGTGCATCGTTGAAGAAAGTAAAGTTGCCGGTAAGGTCAACCTCAAAGTAACCATCCTGCATCTCCTCCAGAATAGTCCGATATCTTTCCCCCGAGCGCCTTAAGGCTTCAATCATCTGCAGGCGTTCGGTAACATCACGGCTGAGCCCCCGAAAGCCGATTATCTCGCCCCTCTCATTTTGTAAGGAAAAGACCGATGATTCAGCAAATATTCGTGTTCCGTCCTTTCTAATCCGTTCCACAGGAAACGATTTAACTGGCTTACCTGTACGATACACACGATTATAGGTCTCAAGCACTTTTTTGACATTCTCAGGTGGTGTGAAAACCCGATAGTTTATTCCCGTCAGCTCTTCTCTGGAATATCCCAACCTGCGACACAGTGCATCATTGAAAAAAGTGAAGTTGCCGGCGAGGTCTATCTCATAGTAGGACTCCTCCATATCCTCCAGAACAGTTCGATATCTCTTCTCTGATTGTCTCAGGGCTTCCTCGGCCTGCTTGCGTTCACTTATATCACTGCAAGCCCCGAACATTCTGTGAGCATTTCCTTTCTCATCCCAGAAGGCAGCGCCGCGGTCTATCCAATAGCGAATACTCCCATCTTTCCGTATCACGCGGTACTCCTCAAAATAAGGTGTCCGTGTGGTTAGATGCAGGTCAAGTACTGCCATTACGCGGTCATGGTCATCGGGATGAATTGCCTTTTCCCAGGCGTCGATTGTCCTAGGGAATTCGCCCGGGGCATAGCCAAGCATTTCATCTATATTGCCGAACCAATCCAGTTTTCCTTCTACAATGTCCCAGTCCCAGACCAAATCGCTGACGCTAGCAGCGGCAATACGGAATTTCTCCTCGCTTTCGCGCAGCGCCTTCTCCATCTCCTTGCGTTCGGTAACATCACGGGTAACTCCACGGAATCCGATTATCTCTCCCGTGTCATTTCGCCTTGGAAAAACTGAGGTTTCGGCGAATCTTTCGCTCCTATCCTTTCGGATAGTTTTGTAGAGCATGTTCTCGATTGGCTTATCTGTTCGATAAACTTGATTGAAGGCCTTGTACACTTTATCCACATCTTCAGCAATGATATAGGCCCGATAATTCATCCCCATCATCTTTTTCTTGGAGTATCCCAGCAGATGGCATACTGCGTCATTGAAAAAGGTGAAATTGCCGGCAGGGTCTGTCTCCCAATAGCCTTCTTTTATGTCCTCCAAGATAGTCCGGTACCTCTCCTCCGACTGTCTTAAGGCTTCCTCTGCCTTTTTCTGACGGGTGCTATCTCGGGAAGAAATCAGGCCTGCTGGTTTTCCTTTTGGTTTATTGCCTTTCATCTTTACATCCCCTGTCTAACTCCATCTCGTCTGACGCCATAATTCTTGTCTTTCTTTCTCTCTGACGTTTTTAATTTAGTAATCAACCTCATAGTTTTTTACCTTTGCTTAGGAGCCTCAGAAGAGCGTCGACTATAATTGGGTCAAATTGTTTTCCCTTACCCTTCTTTAGTTCGGCGCAGGCGGCTTCAGAGGTCATTGCTGGTCGATACGGACGGTCTGAGGTCATGGCATCATAGGCATCGGCTACAGCTAAAGCCATAGCTCCTGGTGAAAATATACTAGCGTAGACCTCAGCAACTGCCATAATGCTAGCCTCTTTTGTTATCTGCCTGCCTGATAGCCCATCAGGATAGCCAGTGCCATCATAGCGCTCGTGGTGATGCCTGACCATCTCCAGTATTTCTTTATCTTCGACCATAGGGCTTAGGATGCGCTCTCCTAGTTCACAGTGGGACTTTACCTGTTCGAACTCCTCATTGGTGAGCTTACCTGGCTTGTTTAAGATTAATTCGGTCACTCCTATCTTGCCGACATCGTGAAGCAACCCGGCCAGCTGTATCTTCTCGATCATGCATTTCGGGAGAGCTAGTTCCCGAGCTATGGCCACAGCTATTTCTGTCACCCTCTCCGAATGCCCGTGAGTATATTTGTCCTTGGCTTCTAGGGCGTAAGCTAAGGAGGTGATAGAGTTGAGAAATGACTGGCGTATTTTCTTAGTCTGCTCTTTGACCTTCTGTTCAAGATGAAGTTGGTGGTCTCTGTTTTCAATTACCAGCCTTCTTTTCTCCAGGGCTCTGTCCAGGCTAAGCAGGAGCACGTTTAGCTCAACTGGCTTGATCATATAGTCATAGGCACCCACCTTCATCAGGCCTATAGCTGTCTGGGCATCAGCTATGGCAGTTACCATGATGACGGCAGTATCTGGATACTTGGCTTTAATTTCTTTCAATACCTCTGTACCGGATTTACCCGGCATCATAATGTCCAGCAAAACCAGGTCAACCTGGTCAGCTTTCAGCAGTTTCAAGGCGTTGTTACCATTGGGGGCTGTGAGGCAGTGGTAACCCTTATCGGCTAGCTTGCGGGAAAGGATTTCTCTTACCCGTGCCTCATCATCCACGATTAAGATTTTTGCTTTATTTTGTTCCTTTTTCATTGCGCTTACCCTCTATCTATGCCTATACTATTCATGTAGTTGCGAGGCTTTAGCCTCGCCCCAGCCCAACCCAAGGCGACTATATCAAAAGTTAAAAGTCAAAATGACAAATAAAAATGCAAAAATGTTTATTTTTGCCCTCCGTATTCCATTTTGAATTTTGGCCTGTCATTTTGCATTTCGGTATTTGATTTTTATATTTTGCCCAGGGCCTTTTCAATAATATCTATTATCTCTCTTGGATTGAAAAGCTTGCTCAAATATGGTTTTCCTGTTGATACCAGGAAGTCATGGGTATCCGCTGTGACGACATCACCGGTGATAAACACGACTCTTTTGGCCATGTTAGGGTGACTCTTTTTCATAATTTCGTATAGCTCCCTCCCGCTCAGCCCAGACATCTTGAGGTCAACTATGAGGAGGTCATAAACGTTTTTAGCTAGCTTGGCTAAGGCGGCTTTACCGTTGGATACAACCTGCGCTTGGTGCCCCTTATCTGAGAGAATTCTGGCCAAAATATTGCGAATTAGTGGCTCATTATCCACAATTATTATATTGCCCGCTGCCTTTTTTTGGCTTGGTGGCTCAATGATGGAGGTTGCCCCCCTTCCCGGTTTGCTTTCCGCATATATTCTGCCGCCGTGCTCGGTGTTGCTGTCATGGTAGACACTGAGCCCCAGACCCGAGCCGCTGCTTACCTCAAAACTCTCAATCTTTGACATTAGCCCTTATCTCCGACTACAGACTGTTCGACTGCCGACTAAAGGTATGGACTGCTTGTAGTATCTCGTCACCAGTAAAAGGCTTAATCATAATTATAAAAGGGCCTTGCTCCTTAGCTTTTATGAGCAATTCGCTATCCGGATAGCCGGTGATGATGGCTATGGGTACCTGCTTGTCTATTTTCCTGATACGGCGGAAAAGCTCGCTGCCATCAATTTTTGGCATGACCAGGTCGAGGAAAATCAAATCGAAGCACTGCCTAGCGGCGAGTTCCAATGCCTCGAGACCGCTCAATGTGGTTGTTACCTTGCAGCCACTTTTCTCCAGGCTATCTCTGAAGAGCTGTCCGACGACGGGTTCGTCGTCGATGACTAGGATGTGGGCTGGTCTGCCCACTGTCTGGTGGAGCAGCCATTTATCGATCTGGTCTCTATCGAACCGAAACTGCTTGCCAAGCTTTATCGCCGGCATTTCCCCCTTCGCCGCCTTGCGTCTCACCGTCACCGGGTCTAATTTGAGGTAATTGGCTATCTCATTAACGGTAAGAAGTTCACTCATAGCAGCTTTCTTATCCTCCATCCAGTGCATCAGGCAAATGTGACCACTGTTAGATATTTTACAGCACTTTATAATATTTGTCAATACTTTAAGGCACAAAATGATGCAGACAGGAGGGATATTTCACCCTCACCCTGACCCTTTCCCGTTCCCCATATCCCAGCGGGAGTAAATCCTCGCTGGATGCCTGCCCACCCTTCCTCGCGTCAAGGGAGAGGGGGAACGAGACATGTAGTGGTGAGGCTTTAGCCTCGGCCAGCATGACCCTAAAGGGTCGTGGCTTGTCTTCGTGTCATTGCGAGCGCAGCGAAGCAATCTCAATGCCCCGTGCTCTCCACCGAGATTGCCACGTCGCTTGCGCTCCTCGCAATGACGGGAAAGCGCAGGTATTGCTTTGGGGCTTAGGCCCCTCGCAATGACATTTCAAATTCTTGACATTCCGGCGGGCAATGACCTATTCTGCAGGGAATAAGGGGGGAGTGTCCATGAAAGTTGACGTTAAAAGCCTGGAGGGGAAAGAAAAATCTAGGCGCTTCAAGCGCATAAAGCAGGAACTCCTCTCTACCCCGGTTTACTTGTGCCCGGAGCGGGCATATCTTATCACCGACTACTTTAAGCATCACGATGACCCAACCGAACCGATGGTGATTCGCAAGGCTAAGACATTGCGTCATCTTTTGAGGCATAAATCGGTGCACATCTATCCTGATGAGCTTATCGTTGGCAATATGGGCAGCCGGCGCATCTCAGCCCTCATTCAGCCTGAGTTGAGCGGTGTATTCATGGCTACGGACTTGCTGTGGATAGATAAAAGGAAGACGACACCTTTACGCATCTCCTGGCGTGATCGTCTGAAGCTGCTCTTCGGCGTATTCCCCTGTTGGCTCTTCCGTAATATGCCGGTTCAAGCTTTTTCCCCACGGTGGCGAGAGCTGCTGCGCTATGTGTTGGAGCAGCTTAAGGCCACCTGTTACCTGATCAACGAGGCCGGCGGCATTGGACATTTTCTGCCTGACTACGAAAAGATGCTCAAGCTGGGGGTGAAGGGTTACCTGGAGGTTATAAAAGGAAAAGAAGGTGACCTCTACAATGCCGCGCACATTGCCTGTGAGGGGCTGGTTGATTTTGCCAGGCGCCTGGCACAGGAGGCTGAGCATCTAGTCAGTGAAGAAAGGGATGTGGCGCGTGCCGCTGAGCTTAAGGAAATAGCAAGAATATGTCACAAGGTTCCATATAGCCCGGCTGAGACCTTTCATGAAGCTCTGCAGTTGCTGTGGCTGACGCACATGGCAGTGTGTCTGGAGGGGCTTAACTCGGCTATCTCCTTTGGGCGGATGGACCAGTATCTTTATCCTTGCTACAAGCGCGACCTTGAGGAAGGTAGAATCACCTCGGAGCAAGCCCGTGAGCTTATGCTTTGCTTCTCGGCCAAGGCCACTGAGCATGTCTTCCTGCTTTCCGAGGGGGTCAGCCAGTATCATGGCGGCTATCTTGTGGTGCAGGCAGCGATAGTCGGGGGCATGGACAGAGAGGGAAAGGATGCCGTCAATGAGCTTACCTACCTCCTTCTTGATGTAATGGAGGAATCCGGTCTGCGTGATCCAAACTATCAGGCGCGCATTCACGCCGGTTCTCCAGAAGATTATCTTAGGCGGGTGGCAGATGTGGCCAGGAAAGGCAATGGGGTACCGGCGCTGTTCAATGACGAGGCTGCGGTAGCCGCGTTTGTCTCACATGGCTATCCACTGGAAGAAGCACGCGATTATGCCGTAGTGGGCTGTGTGGAGCTAGCCCTGCCGGGAAAGAGCTTCTTTTCCACAGATGCGGCGCTCTTCAATCTTCCTTTCTGTCTCGAGCTGGCGCTTAATTGTGGCAGGCGGCTCAAAGGTGGCCACCAAATTGGTGCTGTCACCCCTGAGGCAACTTCGTTCACCAGCATTGACCAGGTGGTCGAGACCTTCCGTATGCAGGTGGAGTACATGGTGGCGCGCATGATTTATGACCTGCAGGTGATTGAGAAGGGGAATCGTGAGTATCATCCCACCCCGCTTTCTTCGATGCTGGTGGATGGCTGTTTGGAGTCGGGGAAGGATGTAACTGCCGGCGGAGCCCTGTATAACTCCAGCGGCATTCAGGGGGTAGGAGTAGCGGACGTGGCCGATTCACTGGCTGCGCTGGATGATGTGGTTTTTCAGCGGGGTAGGTACACCATGGCCCAAGTACTGGAAGCGCTGCGTGACAATTTTGCCACCGCTCCTGAACTACGAGCTGAGCTGCTCAAAGCTCCCAAGTACGGGAATGACCATCATCTGCCCGATGGCTATGCCAATCTGGTAGTAAATATTTTCCACTCGGCCTTAGCTCAACATCGCAATACGCGTGGCGGTCCTTATGTGCCTGGGTTTTATTCCGTGACCTGCCATGTGGCTTTCGGGAAGCGTGTTGGTGCTTTGCCCAGCGGAAGGAAGGCAAGGGGACCGTTTGCGGCTAGCCTGGGGGCGACCAACGGGTGTGACCGCCTTGGCCCCACCGCTTTGCTGAACTCGGTGGCGCATGTAGACTCTACCCTGTCGCCAAACGGTTATGCTCTGAATCTCCGCTTCGACCCTAATACTCTGGCCGGTGACCGAGGGGTGAACATCCTGGCTGGTCTGGTGAAAGGCTTCTTCGGTTCAGGTGGGCTGGAGATGCAGTTGAACGTGCTCGATCCCGACGTGCTGGAGGATGCCCGCCGCAATCCCGGCAAGTATCCAGATTTGGTAGTGCGCGTTTCCGGCTATTGCGCCTATTTCGATGACCTCCCCGACGCTGCCAAACGAGAGATCATCGCCCGCACTCGCCTGCAGGTATAAGGTGTTGTTATCCTAGTCACACGTGCAAGATGGTGTGCATGGGCTCATCCACAGATTACGCGCCTAATTCGCTGCGAACGCTGATGAAGGAAAGTAGGTTGTCGCGGGCAATCATGCCAATGATGTTGCCATCCTTGACTACTGGCAGTTGATTTATATTCTGTTCCGTCAATATCTTTAGAACGGTGGCCAGGTCTTCATCCGGACTCACCGACTTCAGATTGGCGAAGGGTGTCATGGCTTCCCCCACCGTTTTAGCCGGCCATTGCTCGCGTGGTACTCCTTTAATATCGTGTATGGTAATCAAGCCGAGGACGCGGTCATTTTGTACTACAGGGAAGCAGCGGCGGCCGGAAGTCAGGATTTGGTCGTTCACCAGTTGCTGGATGGTGACCTGTGGCAGTACGACGGAACAGTCTCGAATCATCAGCTCGCTGACACGGTGGCCTCTGAGTATATCCTGAAGGGCTAGCTGGCGGTAGCTGCTGGCAGCGGCGTTTTCCAGAAACCAGCCGATGAAAGCAAGCCACAGTCCGTTGATCCAGTTGCCAAAGAAGATAAGCGCTATGCCAATGAAGATGAGCAGATAACCTATTCCACGGCCGATATTGGACGCTATCCGGGTGGACCTGCGCAGGTCTTGACTTTGCCACCATAATAGTGAGCGTAGCACCCGACCGCCGTCGAGCGGGAAGCCAGGGACAAGGTTGAAAGCGGCCAGAGCGATGTTAATCCATCCGAGCCAGAAACATATTGCTTTTATGAATTCAGACACACCTCCCAGCCAGTACCAGATTGCCAGGAATATACCACCCAGTACCAGGCTGGTCAGCGGGCCGGCCAGAGCCATGCGGAACTCAACCTGAGGCTGTTTGGGCTCTTCGACCATCTGGGAAACACCGCCGAAGATAAACAGGGTTATGGATTGAATCGGAATACCGGCTGCTTGGGCCACCAGGCTGTGCGATAGCTCATGGGCTAACACAGAAGCGAAGAATAGCAGGCTTGTTACCACACCGGCGACTATCGAGGTGGCCAGGCTCCATTGTGGATAAGTATGCAAGAAGTTGTAAGCTAGTGACCAGGTTATAAGCACAAAGACGATAAACCAGGAGTAATGCAACCTTAGAGGTATACCGAATGCCTTGCCTATGGATATACCTTCTGTCAGCATATCAAATTTCCATTTCCACGACCCCGATTACGGTGTCCTTTGCCGGCCTCGAGTCTAAGACTTTCCCTCCTTCTCCTTTTGAGCCTCCCTTTCTCTTTCCTCCAAGATGATTTTCGTTGCCATCTTAGCTATCTCCCCAATAATAGTTGAACATTTGTCCGGCATACCTGCTTTCAGGGCTGCTTCCATTTCGGTTGGTTCGTAGAGATTGAAAAATCTGCCGACAAGCTTTGTTTGAATATCAGCGCATCGGCAGGTACCGTATTTTTCAACAAATTGGTCATGCAGTTTCTTAGATAGTATGCATGCCCTTAATTGTTTCATAATGTTACCAAAATCCTCTTTTTCCCTACCAAAGAGGTAGCTTATGGCCATAGTTCCACCAGAGAGGGCACCGCAATGTCCATCTCCGGTTAGCCCAACTCCGTCGGCGAAACCAGTTGCGGCTCTGAAGACGTCATCATTTTCAATGCCGAGGGTTTCGAAGATGCCGGCAATGGTGCATTGAGGACAGCCGCCGCTTTTTAGCTCATGTTGTTTGGCGCTTTCAAATGCCCTGTTCAAAATTTCGTCTACTGACCTTTCCATGTATTCACTCCTCTTTATTTGAAGATTTGCTTCCATATCGATATTCTGTCTTGTTTTACAATCGTCCTTTGCTTTTCTACCTGCACAGGGACTCCCCGGTATTTTGTAATCTCCTTGTACTTTGTTACTTCTTGCGCCTCAGTCCATTTCATTGCCAGATAGATATAGCAATCCTCTCCCCACATTATGTTCTCCTGAAATCTAGCCAGGTATTGTCCTGGTGAAATCAGTAGATCAATGTTGCCTCGGGAGCCAAATGTTTCCCAAATTATACGATTCGGAGTGGTAATGATTACAAAGCTGCCTGGAATCGGATTTTCGAATTTACCAATAAGCTGGGCATCAGGTCTGTCAATGTAAACAGGTATTATAATCCCGCTGGGAACAACTTTATAGTGCCCATCGGCGAAGACCTTAGTTTGCTCGTAGACTTCTCTGGTTACATACGGTTCACTCACCATATATGGTTCCTGTTTTATTTCGGTAGTGTAATAGGTCTCTGTAGTCTCAGTGGAGACGGTCTTGAGCGGTAAGGCAAATATGATGGCAACCAGAATGAAGCCCGCGATGATGCCAGCGACGAATGGCTGCCAGTTGTTTTCCTTATAATCCCAAAAGCTTGACTTCATGTTGACCTTTTAAAGAGCGTTTAAGAGGCCGTCCGAAAACTCTAACTGGCAATCTGTCTCTCCCACTTTGTGGGAAAAATTATAGCTCATTGGTGATACACATTAAACATGTAGCCCCGAGGCTTTAGCCTCGGGAGCCCCCGACCCTAAAGGGTCGAGACTACATTTTCGGACAGCCTGTTAATAATCTAGGCCGTCATTCTGACACTGAACGAAGTGAAGGAGAAGAATCTCATGTCATCCCCCCGCCGAGATTGTCACGGCATTTCATGCCTCGCAATGACAGAATGGTATAAGGGAGATTGCCACATCACTCACGCTCTTCGCAACGACAGAAAGGGAAAACCGAGATTGCCCGGCACTCTGTATCTCGCAATGACAGGCGGTAATCGGGAAAATCTCTTGTTGACCTGTTCTGAAGTATAGCTTAACTCAGCCGTTTCTGGAAGACAAGTTTATCATCGCCGGGCGCATAGAAGTCGGCAATGCGGCAAGCCAGTTCGTAGCCTTGTGCTCGGTGAAAGCGTCTTGTTGCCTCATATTCTGGCTTGGAAGATGTCTCAATGAGAGCCAGCCTGCCCTGCGTTTCTTTAATGTTACCCTCGGCGAAAGTCAGCAGGGCTTTTCCTATGCCTTGGCTTTGTTGAGTTGGCGCTACTGCCAACCAGTATATGTCCCAGGTACCTTCAGTCAGTGGGGTGGGCCCATAGCAAATATATCCAGCAATTGATGAGCCGACTTCTGCCACGAAGACATGGTAGCCCGACCGAATCGAGTCGCACAGGTAGCTATCAAGAACCTCCTCGGCTATATCTACCTCGACCGGCTTGAATTCCGGAATATTCCGTAACATTTGAATTATGGCTGGTTTGTCTTCGTCGGTCATCGGCCTGACTTTTGGTCTCATTCTCATCTTCTCTCAAGAGCAAGCTGCACAATCTGTTCAATAAACCGGTTATAGGTCATCCCGGCAGCCTGAGCTTGAAGCGCTGCACCGGCGTCAGGGGATATATCAGGATTGGGGTTTAGCTCTATGACTTTCAGCTGCTCTTTGGTATCCAGTCGAAAATCTATCCTGGCGTAACCGCGAGAGCCCAGCAGCCTGAAAGCGAGGAGAGCAGTCTGAATGATGCGCTCTCGTAGCTCAATGTCTATTTCGGCCGGGCAGACAGCTTTGGTATGCTCGAAATAGATGCTTTGGGAGTCCCATTTGGCGGAGAAGGTGAGAATCCTGGGCATCTCAGGCGGCAGTGAATATACTATTTCGGAGATGGGTAAGGCCTTGGGTTCCCTGGTTCCTAGGACTGTAACATTGAATTCACGGCCATCAACGAACTCCTCCACCAGTGCCCTTCTCCCAAAACACTTACTTAGCGTTGTTACCTGTTTTCCCAGTGAGGCGAAGTCGTGCACCACGCTTTCTTCTGATATGCCGTTGCTTCCGTCCTCGGCGTACGGTTTCACGATGCAGGGATAGTCCAGGTGAAACAAAGATATGGCCTTGGGGCCTAACAGCTGGTACCTGGGTGTGTCTATCCCTATTGCTGCTAGGTGTGCCTTTGTTTTTATTTTGTCTAATCCCAGGGACAAGGCAGTTCCAGGGCAACCGGTGCAGGTTAATCCCAGCTCAGAAAGAAACTCAGCCACATAAGCCTCAGTTTCTGGGTTGCCATCAAAGCCTTCGAATAGATTGAACACCAAATCTGCTTCTAAGCCTTTTAGGCTTTCTCTGGCTGACTCGAGTGGTGGTAGCAGGGGTAGGCGAGCAACAGGGTATCCAGACTCAGTCAGGGCTTGGTGGACTGCCTCCACTCCGTCGAGAATAGCGAGCGATGCCTTCTTTTCTACAATGCTCCCATAAAGGTCAGGGGTGGGTTCATTATAGATAATCGCTATCCTCGGACACACTGCGGGTACCTTTGCAAAGCGGCATTGAGTATAGCTGAGATGAGAGTCTGATAGCTCCAGCCCAGTTTGTTAGCCATAATGGGCAGGTCACCGCTCTTCGGGTTGAGCCCTGCCAGCGGATTTATCTCCAGGAAGTAGGGCACCCCTTCGGAGCTGAGTTTGAAGTCAAGCCTGGCAAAGTCACGGCAGCCCAAAACCTTGAAAACCCTGAGGCTTGAATTCGCAATTTCCTCCAGGATGCCTGTCTCCAACTGGGCGGGACATTCGTAGTCTACCAGCTGCTCCCATTCCCGTTTTACTTCAAGCGAATAGATAAAATAGGCACTACTTTTCTTGGCTAGAACACGCATTATGCCTAGAACCTTCGCTGGGGAATTACCGACCATGCCCACCGGCACCTCATCACCGGCGATGAATTCCTCTACCATCACCGGCTGCCTGTAGTGCTCAAGAAGTTCTGCTGCTACTTCGGCTATTTGTGCCGCAGTCTCAGTCCGGGAACCAAGGCGAATGCCCTTGCTTGAACCTTCGTAGGCCGGCTTGACAAAAGCGGGCAGCGGGAACCCGTCGAGGGGTATTTCTTTTAACTGGCTGTAATCCGTAACCAACTGCCATCTTGGGGTGCGAATTCCTGCAGTTGCCACCAACCTCTTAGTTAAGGGTTTATCCAGACATATTGCCAGGCACTGTGGGTCTGAACCTGAATAAGGTATATCGAGCATTTCCAGGATGGCGGGTACCTGAGCCTCTCGGCTTCGATGATTGCCCAGCCCTTCGGAGATGTTGAAGACAAAATCGATGTTATTCTGGAGAATGTTAGTTATGAACTCTCTGCCGCCGCCCAGCTTGACCACTGAGTGCCCCAAGGGCTCTAATGCAGTGGCAATAGCCTCCACTGTTTCAGGTGAGTCATACTCCTCGAGGGCATCCTCGGGGCAGCCTGGTGCAGCGCCGACCGCCTCTTTAAGGTCGTATGCGAGCCCTATTTTCATTTCTGACTCTCACCGGTTGGAGCTGACGCTCTGTTTCGTCAGGCATTTCAGTAGGCGGGTTGTTGGCCAATGCTGCTTCGCCGGCTGGCTCGGAACCGGTTTTGTCTTTAGGGTTTCGGTACCAGACGAAGCGTCCCTGATAATTCCTTAATACCAGGTCTTCCTTTGTTTGCGTCAACACATAGTTCGGCTGGAGAGGAACTTTGCCACCGCCCTCGGGTAGGTCTATAACGAAGGTAGGGATGGCCAGGCCTGAGGTATGGCCACGCATGCCCTCTATTATTTTGATTCCGGTTTCTACAGGGGTGCGTAGGTGTTCCGTTCCCTGAACCTCGTCGCACTGGAAAAGATAGTAGGGGCGCACCTTTATCTTAAGGAGTCCATTACAGAGTTTTGTCTGTGTTTCCACATTATCGTTTATACCACGAAGGAGCACAGATTGATTGCTTATCGGGACTCCAGCCCGCAGGAGACGATCACAGGCTGCCGCTGATTCAGGCGTTAGCTCACGAGGGTGGTTGAACTGAGTGTTAAGCCATATCGGCCCATACTTTGACAGCATGCTGCACAACTCGTCATCTATGCGCTGCGGCAGCACCACGGGGAATCTGGTGCCGATGCGGATTATCTCAATATGGTCTATTTGTCTCAATTTGGAAATGACATCTTCTAAGCGGCGTGTGGAAAGAGTTAAGGGGTCACCGCCGGAGAGAATGACGTCTCTGATGGTCTTGTGCCTGCGGATGTAGTCTAGCATTGTCTTGATTTCGCCCGGGGTGCGTACCCAGCCGCCATTGTGCCATTCTCTTTTCCGTGTACAGTGGCGACAAAGCATGGGACAGATGTCCGTGAGCACCATCAATATCCTGTCTGGGTAACGGTGGACCAGACCTGGGACCACGGAGTCTCTTTTTTCTCCAAGTGGGTCTTCAAAACCTATGTTGCCGAGGGTTACCTCTTCGAAAGAAGGTATTGCTTGTTTCCTGATAGGGTCGTCAGGATCGTATATGTTGATTAGGGAGAGATAATATGGACTTACTGAAAGAGGATATTTTGCGGTTACTAATTTGAGCTGAGCTTTTTCTTTGGCTGAAAGAGGGATAAAAGTTACTAGTTCTTCAACGGTGGTAATGCGGTTACGGAATTGCCATTTCCAGTCGTTCCAATTTTCCTCTGGAATATGGGAAAAGAACCTTTTTCTATTGATAACGGCCGTACCATCGGTAACGGCCATCTTACCTGGAGGTTCTTCTTCCTCAGCCACCACTTCATTTCTTGTGGTGGTGATGCCAGGAGGTTCTTCTTCCTCGACTTGGTTCTTTAATGCCGCTGATTTCGTCATCTATTGATTCTCCTCAATTTATTATAATAGAATGCTGAGTAAATTATGAAACATCATAAATGAAATACATTTCATTAATACGCTAACATACTTTTTTCAGTTTGTCAATATTTTTTGGGGGGTTTAATCTTACCTTTTTAAAAAAGTGAATAAATCACAGTTTGACAAAAGTGGCCACAAGTTTTACGATTTCTTGTCGGCGCTAAAAAACACATTGCGGAGGGTATATATGAATAAAAGATACTGGTTGGTAGTTCAAATTTTTATAGCTCTGATTTTAATGGCTGTTTTACTGACGGGTTGTGGAAAAAAGGGAGTAATCTCCACCAGTGGCCTTTTAACAGAGATAACAATGACAGCAGCCGTGGATGATAATGGTCGGCCGCTCCACCCCACTACTGTCTTTGCTCCCGACGCCGATGCGTTTTACTGCTCCTTCAAAGTCATTGATGCTCCGCCCGAGACGGAAATAAAAGGGGAGTGGACTTACGTAAGTGGGGAAGTAGAAGCGCAGATTGGGAAGAACTACGTTATGGATGAGCTAACTATCACTGTTGAAGGGACGCGCTACGCTTTCGTATCCTATCTCCGTCCTCCTTTGCCCGGCTACAAGTGGCCGAAGGGAGATTGCAAAGTAGTTTTGTATGTTAATGGCAAAGAAGATGCAAGCATACCTTTCACGGTTAAAGAGAAGGAAGCTAGCTCGTCTGATGGCACTGTAACTGATGTTACAATGGCAACAGCCGTCGACAGCAATGATCGACCGCTTCGCTCCACCAGTGTTTTTACTGCCGACGCTGAGGCGTTTTACTGCTCGCTTAAGTTATCCCATTTTCCACCTGGTACCAGGATAAAGGCGGAGTGGGTATATGTGGGGGGCGAGGCGGTAGGTGAAGTTGGCGAAAGCAACGTATTACAGTCGAACACTGGAACTATTGGGGGTGATGGTTACACTTCTATAGCATTGAAGCGTCCTCCAGATAACCCTGACTATAAATGGCCGAAAGGGGATTATAAAGTGGTTCTGTCTGTTGATGGCGAGGAAAAGGCTAGTGCGTCTTTCAAGGTTGAATAGCGGAACTTGCCCTAAATATCAGCTAGTTCTGTGACTTGAAAGGAGCCACCATGACAAGAGAAGCCAGCGTTGTTTATTTCGATTCTCTCGGCCCTGACAACACGGAGGAGACATTTAAGCTAGCCAAAGCCAGGGCTGAGGAGCTTGGCATAAAGAGAATCGTGGTGGCTTCAACGACGGGTGACACTGGTGTTAAGGCTGCCGAAGAGTTCAAGGACTATAAAGTTGTTGTGGTATCCCACACCGCTGGCTTCAAGGCTCCGGGCACTCAGGAACTTACTTCTGAAAACAAGGCAAGGATAGAGAAGCTGGGGGCGGAGATTTTTACAGGCGCCCATGCCTTTGGTGGCATAGCCCATGCCGTAAGAAAGTCTTTTAACACCCATGTCCTCGGGGATTTCATGGCCAATACGCTTCGGATGTTTGGCCAGGGCGTGAAGGTAGCCATTGAGATAAGTCTTATGGCCGCCGACGCTGGTCTCATAAGCCCAGATGAGGAGGTCATAGCAATAGCTGGGACGGCAAGAGGGGCCGATACAGCCATCGTTGTTAAACCAGCCCATGCTCATGATGCCTTCTCCCTCAGAGTGAAAGAGATAATCTGCAAGCCAAGACTGTGACGGCCTACTTCTATGCCATGAGCAGTTCCTGTAAACAGCTCCACAATTATGCGTTTATTTATCCCAAAATGTAGCTGCGACCCTTTAGGGTCGCACTGGGTGGGGCTAAAGCCCCGCAGCTACATGCTAAATGCAAATAAGCGAAATATCACTGATGTACTGAACGAGTACAATACCTTTGCCGTCGGTGGGGGAAGTAGTAAAATAGGGGTGGGTGGGACATGCCGATAACTCCTCTCAGGCGGCAATATCTTAGAATCAAACAGCGCTACCCTGAGACCATAGTCTTTTTCCGACTGGGTGATTTCTACGAGACCTTCGACGATGATGCTAAAACTACTGCCCGAGAGCTGGAAATCACCTTAACTTCCAGGGAGATGGGGAAGGGGCAGCGGGTGCCCATGGCCGGGATTCCTTTCCACGCCCTCGATAACTACTTGGCTAAGCTCATCAATAAAGGCTATAAGGTGGCTATTTGTGAGCAGATGACCCCGCCAGGTAAGGGGCTTGTGGAGCGTGAGGTCATCCGCGTGGTAACGCCGGGGACGGTGGTTGAACCGGGGCTTCTTTCCGATAAAAATAATAACTATCTGGTCAGCCTGATTGTTGACGGCGATGATGCGGGCATCTCTTATGCGGACATAACCACCGGTGAGTTTGCCACTACTCAACTTCCGGCTAGTCAAATTTCCGATGAACTGGAGCGTCTTCACCCGGCTGAGCTTCTACTCCCCGAGAGCTTGGATGCCGGCGGTTTGACGTTGCCAACCTCAGTGACAAGGCTCGATGATTACTGGTTTGATTTAGAAACTGCAAATCAAACTTTAATTGACCATTTTGCAGTGGCTTCTCTTGAGGGATATGGCTGTGCCCACTTACCTCTGGCTATCAGGGCTGCTGGCTCAATCGTCCACTATCTGCAGGCGAACCAAAAGACGGCGCTGGGTCAATTGGACCATCTGGCTACCTATTCAACTCAATCTTTCATGGTTCTCGATGCCCATACCAGGCACAACCTTGAGCTTTTTGCCAGCGCTCGCTGGGGAGCCAGCTCTGGGTCTCTACTTTCTGTAATCGATTTAACTAAGACGGCGATGGGTGGCAGGCTGCTCAAGAAGTGGCTGGGGCAGCCGCTTCTTGACATAAATCAATTGATTAGTCGGCAAGAAGCTGTAGCCTGGTTCTGCGAGAATACGCTGGTTCGTCACAAGGTCATGTCACTCCTCGGAGGCATTGCCGACCTGGAGCGGCTGGTTAATCGCATAAGAGGCGGCATAGCTACTCCCAGGGACCTGGTGGCGCTGCGCTTCAGCCTCGAGAAACTGTCTGAGGTGAAGGCAGAAGTAGAAGAAGTTGAAGGTTTTCCAGCCTTGTTGAGTGCTGAATTGAAGCCGTGTCCTGATGTCATTGACTTAATTACACAGGCAATTGTCGATGAGCCTGGCGCCAGTCTGGAGCGGGGTGGAGTCATAAGAGCTGGTTTTTCTCAAGAACTGGACGGCATCCGACAAGCGGCAACAGAGGCTAAAAACTACTTAGCGAATCTTGAGCGGCAGGAGCGAGAGCGCACCGGCATTAAGTCTTTGAAGGTAGGCTATAACAAGGTTTTCGGCTATTACATCGAGGTGTCTAAGTCTAATCTGGGTCTTGTGCCTGATAATTATATTCGAAAGCAGACGCTCACCGGGGCGGAGCGGTTCTTTACTCCGGAGCTCAAGGAGTATGAGTCGGTAATTCTCAATGCCCAGGATAGGATAGTCGAGCTTGAGACGGCGATTTTCCGACAGGTCTGCCAGCAAATAGCCAGCGTCGGCGAGCGAATATTATCTTCAGCCAAGGCTCTGGCCGAGATCGATGTCTTTTCCAGTCTGGCTGAGGCGGCAGTCAGATATAGATATGTCAGGCCGGAACTGACTGCCGACGAAGCCATAACCATCAAAGGGGGACGACATCCGGTGGTGGAGAGGAGCTTGAGCGGTGATGGTTTTGTGCCCAACGATACTTACCTGTGCAACAAGGACACGCAGCTCATTATCCTTACTGGTCCTAATATGTCGGGGAAGTCCACCTATCTGAAGCAGGTGGCGCTGATTGTCTTACTGGCTCAGATTGGCAGTTTTGTTCCAGTTGATATAGCGACCATAGGCATCGTCGACCGCATTTTTACCAGGATAGGAGCTCAGGAAGATTTGGCTGCCGGGCAGTCAACGTTTATGGTGGAGATGATAGAGGCTGCTAACATACTCAATAATGCCAGTCCAAAGTCGCTGATTATACTCGATGAAATCGGGCGGGGTACGAGCACTTATGACGGGCTTTCTATCGCCTGGGCGGTAGCCGAGTTTATCCACAATCATCCCAGGCTCAGGGCAAAGACCCTTTTCGCCACCCATTATCATGAACTCGTGGAGCTGGCAAGCTTCTTGCCTCGGGTTAAGAATTTCAACGTGGCGGTGACCGAAGAGGAAGGCAAGGTTATTTTCCTGCGCAAAGTTGTACCTGGTGGTGCTGACAAAAGCTACGGCATTCACGTGGCTCAACTGGCGGGGCTGCCGGCATCGGTGGTGCACCGGGCTCAGGAGATTCTGGCAAAATTGGAAAGCGACCAGCCTCGGCAGAAGCAGCATAAAGCCAGTCGACCTAAAAAAGAGCCAGTCCCACAGCTTCCCCTCTTCGGCGATAAGTCGCCGCTTGTTGAAGAAATCAGCCAGCTCGATATCGACTCCATGTCCCCGCTTGAAGCCATCACCAAACTGTACGAATTGAAGCGGAAGGCAAAAGAGGCAGGCTTGCATTAACATTTATTTAACGCTACTAGCCTGTCATTCTGAGCGAAGCGAAGAATCTCTCTGGTGAGTCCTCTGGCTAAGTTGACTCCAAAAGTGCCTATGGTTGATAATTAGCCGATAGTTCAACATGAGCGTTGTCAGGGGCTTTTTCTCAGGCATTTTTGCTTCTTTGCTGGTCACTGCACTTTTTCTCTTGGGTATCACTATTACCATAAACCTGACCATACTTAATCCTGACTTTGTTGTCTCCGAGCTGGATAAATTGGATGTCTATTCGGTGGTAGTTGAGCAGGCGAAAGTGCAGCTGCCAGCTCAGGAGTTTATCAAGCCTGAAGTTGTAGATAGCATGTTGGCTGAGCTTAAGCCGTGGCTCAGAGAGCAAGCTAGCACTGTTATTCGTGCTGTTTATGCCTACCTCAAAGGTGAACAAGAGCTGAATGTGACTGTTCTGCTGGAGCCGGTGAGGTCTGTCGTCAAGCAAAACGTAAGGCAGGCTATACTTGAGTCGCTGCCTCCAGAATTGCAGGGTGCTCCCCAAAGCCAGATAGATGCCTATATGTCACAGGTGTATGTTGAAATCGATAAGGCGATACCGGCAAGCTTTGAGCTTAATGAGGCGGTTGTAGGTTCGCAGATGATAGCTCAACTTGAGCAGGTCAAACAAGCTATCGGTTATGTAGACACGACGTATAAGGCTCTGATTGCCTTAGCAGTTCTTTTGGTATTGCTGATAGCGCTGGTGCACTGGTGGCAACCGAAGCCCATTACGCGGGCTATCGGCATAGTGTTCATTATAGCCGGCGTGACCTGTATTTTAGGTTCGCTGCTTGATTTATTGATTAGTCAAGCTCTTAGCCGTCTTGCTGGTGAATCAAGCATGCTGTTTGGACTTCAGGCAAAGTTACCTCAGCTGGCTGCTGACCTTACGCCTCCCATGAGAATGTACGGAATTGGTTTTCTTAGTGCTGGGATAGTGTTAATCATAATCTCCGTTTTGTTCAGGTCGCCAGAGACAAGCCCTGACTAATGTCATAAATCAAAAGCTGGTATATTGCCGGTAATAGTAATTAATTAAGGAGGTAAGAAATGAAGGTTAATCAAGAAACGTGGGACTTCTACCAAAAGCATTTAGGGTACACCGATGCAGAAATGAAGAAATTCAGAGCAAATCCGAGGAATGAAGATGTTATTTCCAAGGCACCGGCATTAATGAATAGAACAATGGTTGTGGAGGTGGTAGAATCACACGGATGCAACAGTCAGCATAAGGTGGGCGATAAGTTCTATTTCGATGGGTCGGGCAACCTTTTAACCAAGCTTTGTCCCAAGAGAATCTGCATCGCCGCTCTGAGCCCAGTGGGAGCGTTAATTCAGGCATCGAGTGAGCTCTTCTATGCCGGCGTTGACCCCAATGAGATGCGGTTTAAGAGGGTAGGTTGTTCCGATGTGGGGGTGCGATGTGGGGGCTGGGGGCATATTGCTATGGAATTACGAGTAGAAGAGCGCAAGAAATAGTGAATCGTGGGGAGATAAAGCATGAGTGACACTCGTCCTGGCATTGGCTGGTCTGAGCTAGTGTGCTTGCCTTAAAGCTAAGCGGCAATGGTGCGGCGTTGAATCTCGCTGGTCATGGTTGGCACAGGCCATAGCTAGCTCTATCATCATGATGACTGCAGTGAGCATACTGACTGCACCACCGCACTCTTTAGCGATAAGGATACCGGGAATACCAGTTTTGGCTATCGTCTTCATCAGGGCTAGCAAGTGATTCCAGGAAATAGCTGAGCGGCTTGCCCAGTATGTTTGCGATTTGCTCCAGGCTGGCGAGATAAAGTCGTCTCTTGCCAAGCTCGTAGTTGGATAAGGCTGCCTGTGTACAGCCTAACTTGGCTGCCAGTTCTTCCTGGGTGAGGCCAAGCTCCTGTCTGGCCTGCTGAATTCTCATACCGATGCTACGGTAGACCATATTTGAATTCTATCACAATTCGTAATATCTGGCTAAAAATTAATAAGAAAAATAACAAATTGTTATATTTCGCATTGACAAGTCAGCCACGCTTTGTTATGCTGGTAATAACAAAATGTTATGAAGGGAGGAAACAGAAATGAAAGTCAGCGAAGATGTCTGGAGATCTTGCCAAGAGTACCTAGGTTACACTGATGAAGAAATGAGGAAATTTAGAGAGGATCCCAGAAATGCAGATGTTCTTTCCAAGACCGCTGCGCTATTGAGCAAAACATTCATTGCGGAAGTGGTGGAAGCTCACGGCTGTAACAGCCAGCATAAGGTGGGTGACCGGTTCTACATCGGTGGGCATGGCAACCTTATTACCAAACTTTGCCCGAATAAGGTCTGCATTTTTGCCTTGATTCCAGTGGCAACATTAATCTACACAGCAAATGAGCTAATATATGCCGGCGTTGACCCCAATGAGATGCGGTTTAAGAGGGTAGGCTGCTCCGATGTGGGGGTGCGATGTGGGGGCTGGGGGCATATTGCTATGGAACTGCGAGTAGAAGAGCGCAAGAAAGAGTAAATTGTAAATCCTCAACTGACTATATGTAAGGTGGTTACTGAGATATGAGTCCGAAAGAAGTTAAGCTTACACCTGAGCAAAGGGAAAGGCTCCTTCGCAACATATGGCTCTCACACGATGGAAGGTGGTTCTTAAAATCAGTAGAAGAATTTGGTTTCGATACCGCCACTAAACTAAATCTCGAGGTGGTCGAATTTATCGGAAAAACAGAAATAAAACAATTGCTCGCCGAGACCGGATACGGAGAGATCAAGAATATTGAGGATTTGAAAGCATTGATGGAAATCGCCTCTCCCCTCTATTTTCCCGAAGAACACAAGTATGAACTTAAGGTCATGGACGATAACACATTCGTGGGGTATGTCTTGGACTGCTATGTCCATAAGATGGTGAGTAAAGCGGGAACCACAGACATTCATCAATGTGCAGCCAGGCTGAGATTCGATTCCTGGCGCAAAGCTATGGCCCTTGACGGGGAGGTTATTAATGAGAAAAACACCAATAACTGCAATGGGACTTGTGAAATCATTTTCAAAATCAAATGGTAATAGATATAATAAAGGCGTCCATAATGTTCAGGTATGGGCTTAGCATGAGCTGGAATGTGTGATCAGCGTTATAATGACATCCCGGTATAACAATAAGGAGGCATAATATGGATTTTGGATTTACCCCGGAGGAGGAAAAACTCAGACAAGAGGTTCGTGATTTTCTCAAGAAGGAAGTTACGCCGGGACTCATCGCCGAAGTGGCGGAGTACAGCGGTGGGGCTGGCCCAATATTCGGCCGCAGGCTCATTCAGAAGCTGGGAGCACGGGGGTGGCTTTGCCCTACCTGGCCAAAGGAATACGGGGGCATAAATAGCTCAGAGATGGTGGGATTTATCATTCGTGATGAGATGACATATGCAGGTGCGCCTGTATCGCTCGTCGGTGCCACCATGGCAGGCCCTACCATCTTAAGATTCGGTAGCGATGAGCTGAAAAAGGAGTTTTTACCGCGTCTCGCCAGAGGTGAGATAGACATGGCCCTGGGCTATACCGAGCCTCAGGCGGGGTCTGACCTAGCAGCGCTTGAGCTGCGGGCCGAGGATAAATCAGAGGCACCTATGATGGAAAAAGGAGAGGTACAGGCCGAGGATAAGGGGGACTACTTTTTGCTGAATGGGCAGAAGATGTTCAATACCCATGCCCATTTTGTCGAATACCACTGGCTGGGAGCAAGAACCGACCCTAACAATCCTAAACGCCATCGTGGGATTTCGTTGATGATTGTAGACCTGAAGAGTCCAGGTATTACCATCCGCAATATGACGACTATGGCTGGATGGAAAACAAATGAGGTCTTCTACGACAATGTGAAAGTTCCCAAAAAGAACCTGGTGGGGGAAAAAAACCGCGGATTCTATTACATAATGACCGCTCTAGATTTTGAAAGGATGTTCCCAGTCGGTGGTTTTCAGCGCATATTTGATGAAGTCGTGGAGTATGTCAAGGAAACAAAACGCGACGGCAAGCCTTTAAGTGATGATCCAATCATCCGGCAAAAACTGGCCGAGATGGCAATCGAGCTAGAGGCTGCAAGCCTGCTCTACTACCAGCTAGCCTATATGTTAGACAAGAGCGAAGTGCCTAATTATCAATCTTCTATGCAAAAGATGTTCGCCACCGAAACCGCCCATCGCCTGGCCGATGTCGCCACCCAAATAATAGGCCCCCGTGGACAACTGCAAACGGGCTCTAAATGGGCGCCGCTTAATGGTGAGGCAGAACTTCACTATCGTTGGGGATTTATTGAAACTGTCTATGCTGGCACTTCAGAAATTATGAGGAATATTATTGCCCTTAGAGGGTTAGCGTTACCTATGCTAGGCTAGCTTGAGTTTTGAACTCTTGCCAAACTGCAATTTATATAGGAGGAATAATCACTATGGACTATGGTCTCAGCGAGCAACAAGGAATGCTTAAAAAAATGGCGCGCGATTTCCTTACCACTGAATGCCCCAAAAGCTTGGTAAGGCAAATGGTAAGTGATGACAGAGGTTATCCTCCGGAACTGTGGCATAAGATGGCAGAGTTGGGTTGGATGGAACTTGCATTTCCAGAAAAATACGGTGGCACCGGAGGAAGTTTCCTCGACCTTGCCGTTCTCTTAGAGGAAATGGGGCGTGCTTGCTTACCTGGTCCTTTCTTTGCCACCGTGGTTCTAGCCGGTATGATTATCCTCGAAGCAGGGACTGAGACTCAGAAGCAGGAACTCCTGCCCAAGATTGCTGAAGGAAAATTGATTGTTACTCTTGCTCTAACTGAGCCCGGTGGAGGCTATAATGTTGATAAAGTAACTGTAAAGGCCGTCGCCGATGCAAAAAACGGCTACGTCATCAGTGGCACCAAGCTTTTTGTTCCTTATGCCCATATTGCTGACCACATTATCTATGTCGCCAAGACTGCAAATGGAGTCACCTTATTCTTAGTAGATAGTAAGAGCCCAGGTATCAGCTATACCTTACTCAAGACCATTGATGGTGACAAACAATTTGAGGTGGTATTTGACAAAGTCAAAGTACCGAGTAAAAACCTTCTTGGAAAAGAAGGGCAGGGGAACATTCAACTGCGAGAGGTACTACGAAAAGCAGCAGTAGCTAAATGCGTTGAGATGGTCGGTGGTGCTCAGCAAGTCCTTGAAATGACTGTAGATTACGTCAAAGACCGCAAACAGTTCGGAGTACCCGTAGGAGCGTTCCAGGCAGTTCAGCATCACTGCGCCAACATGCTAACCGACATTGATACATCGAGGTTCATTAGCTACAAAGCAGCATGGAAAATCAGTGAGAACCTACCTTATGCTAAGGAGGCATCCATGGCAAAAGCCTGGGTAAGCGATGCCTACAAGCGGGTTACTAAATTAGGTCATCAAAGTATGGGTGGGGTGAGTTTGATGGTGGATCACGATATGCCGCTATATTCGAAGCGAGCCAAAGCAGCTGAACTCATCCTAGGTGATGCTGACTTCCATCGAGAGGCGGTAGCTCAGGAACTGGGACTATAAGCTAAAGTTCGGCCGAGCTGAGATTCAATTCCTGGCGTAAAGCTATGGCCCTTGACGGGGAGGTTATTAATGAGAAAAACACCAATAACTGCAATGGGACTTGTGAAATTGTTTTTAAGATTAAGTGGTGACAGAAGAGTAAAGGTGTGAAAAAAGGAGGTGAAGAATGAAGAACGCTAAACCGCAGATCGGCTGGCTTTGTGCCTTTGCCCCAGAGGAGATAGTCATGGCCGCTGGACTGCTTCCGCTGCGGCTCAGCGGAGACCCGAAGGAACTGAGCACGGCCGATGCTTATATCTATGCTAACTCATGTCCTTACGTTAAAAGCATTTTAGCACTTGGCCTCAACGGCAAAGCCAAGCACCTAGATGGACTGGTCTTCGTCAGGTCATGTGATGGCATGCGCCGCATGTATGATGTATGGAAATCATATGTGGGCACGCGTTTTGTCTACATGCTGGAGGTACCCAAGAACAAGGACGAGGCAGCTGTGGAATATTTTGCTGGCCAGTTACGCAAGTTCGCCCATGCCCTGGAGCAGGAATTCAGAGTAGATATAACGCCGGCGTCGCTCAACCAGGCAATCAGGATGACCAACAAAGCCAGGAGGTTGATGCAGCGCATCTACCAGATTCAGCGTAATGTCCCGCTGCCATTACCGGGGAGCGAAGTGTTCCAGCTTGGTTTGGATGGATTAGGTATGACCAAAGAAGCCTTCATCCTGAGACTGGAAGAGTACTGCAAAAAGGCTGAAAGCCGGGTGCCCCAACGAGGAGACAAGGGCAAAGCCCGCGTACTGATAAGCGGTAATGTGATAGACCGTCCTGAACTCTTCCGCCTTATCGAAGCTGCAGGAGCTGATGTGGTGGCTGCTGACCTGTGTACTGCTCGGCGCCACTTTGACCACTTGGTGGATGAAAATAGCGGTGACCCCTATCTGGCTCTCGCTCACAGATATCTAGGCGAACTCTCCTGTGCCCGCATGACTGGACTTGAGGAGCGCCTTAACGAGATGGAAGAACTGGTGAAAGCCTATGCTGTTGATGGCGTAGTCTACACCTCGGTCAAGTTTTGCGACCAGCACCTGTTTGATGCTCCCTACCTAGTGGAAAAACTTAAGGATGAGGGAGTGCCAGTTCTATTTTTGGAAAATGATTACACGTGGGGAAACATCGGCCAGCTAAAAACCAGGGTAGAGGCCTTTGTAGAAATGTTGGAAACAAGAAGGAGGTGAGTCATGCTCAAGAATTTTTATGAACAAATGAAGGAAGCAGCAGAGAAGGAGTTCCAAAGGAGACCCCGTGCCTGGTTGATGTATACAATTCAACTTACATCAACCTTGCTTAAGGCCTTCGAGGATGATGCCAAGGTGGTATGGACTACCTACTATGCTTTCCCGATGGAGCTTCTGGCTGCCTTCGATGTCGTTCCCTTTGACTTTGAGATCGCCTGTAATCTGCTTCCGGGTGCTGACCCCAAGGGCTGTGTTGACATCATGACCAAGGCCGAGGCCAAAGGCTACTCTCTCGACCTCTGCTCCTTTCACCGCCTTGCCCTCGGCAGCTATTTCCTGGGCTATTTTCCCAAGGCAGACCTGCTGCTGACTTCATCCTACTTTTGCGACGGTAAGACCAAGACTAACCAGATACTCGCCCAGTATTACGGTAAAGAGGCCATGATGCTCGATGTCCCCAATGAGCTCAGCAAGGAGTCGGTGGCTTATGTCTCAAAGCAACTTCAGGGTATTGCTGGCAAGCTTGAAGAGATAAGTGGTCACAAACTGGACCTCGACCGGCTGCAGGAGTGCATCAGAGCATCAAACCGCGCCCGCGCTGCCTATGGCCGGCTTGCCGAGCTATGGAAAACAAAACCATTTCCCTGGGATGGTTCCCGGCTATGCAATCTCTCCATCATCGGAAACATGTTCTCGGGAACGCCGTTTCAAGAGCAGCTTTACCAGAAGATACTCGAAGAATGCGAGCAGAGAATGGTGGAGGGCAAGGTGGCACCAGAGGAATTCCGCGTGCTGTGGCTAGCCTGGTTTCCAGCACAACGCACCAATATTAATGAAATCTTGCGCAAGCATAATACAAGCATAGTGATGTCGGAACTGGCCCGAGTGTACTGGGACGAAGTCGATGAGAAACATCCTTTCGAGGGTATGGCGCTGCGTTGCCTGAAGAATCCCTATGTCGGCCCCGTTGAACAGAGGTTAGCCGGCGTGCTCCAGCTAGTTGATGAATACAAGGTTGATGGTGCGATTCATTTCTCCACCACTGCCTGTCGCCATGCTAACGCCTCTTTTCGACTGATAAAGGATGCTCTGGCGAAGAGGAACATCCCATTCCTTGTCCTCGATGGAGACATGAGCGACGAGCGCGGCTATCCCGTGGAAAGGACTGCCTCTCTGCTGGAGAGTTTCGTCGAACTGATGTCAAGCAAGGAAATAGGTGGCGAATAATTGCCTGTCTGTCATTGCGAGTGAAGCGTGGCAATCCCTGAGATTGCTTCGGGGCTCACGCCCCTCGCAATGACAAATGAACCCTATCAAAATAGCAACTGTAGGGACAGGGCTTCAGCGGTTCTGCTCGGAAGTGGTTGTTTTATTCATAGTAACTGTCTTATAATTGCTATGAGGTGATTTATGAATAATGATATATTGCAAGACAAAATAAGAGGACTTACAGATTTTAGCACAATGTCTCTCCAGTATGGTTCAATATGGGCTAACCATCTTGATTGCTTGATTGCACGCAAAGATGCTGCTGAGCATGGAGAGTCCCCTATGTGGAAAAAGGTGTTCGATATATCCAAGAATGAAAGATACATTGAGCATTTACCCCTTTTTGAACAAGCTATTCATCTTGCCTTAATTGATTTTGTAATTCAGAACAATCAGAATCTATTGAGCGTTGTTCAAGGTTTGATTTCTCAAGACAGTCAATAAATCTAGCTTTTGCCTCCTCTATTTGTTGGAACAATCTATATTCACTATCTGTAAATGCTAGATACACAATCCTTTTGCTTGACAGCCTAACTGGTCTTAATTTGCGTTCATCACTCATCCGATTCTCCTTATCCTACGTATATGCGATGAAATTACTACTTGTTTTAGGCTAGGCTCTGTTACAACTTTGTTTTGCTTTACTCTAGTCCTGCGTTTCTTTTCACGCTCTCGTTTGCGGATAACTTGCTCTCGTGTCTTGGGTCTGAAGTCTACTGGCATGGCGATTATGGTACTGATACTCGGCTTTGCAGTATACTTAATCATCTTCAACCAATCATCATATGGTGAGTCTATCTTTGCCTTCTCTGCTGGTGTAACATAGTTATCTTCTTTTGTTTCTAATGACTGATGTGGTCTAATGAAATTGTAATGTACACCAAAGCCACCCATAATCAGCTTTGCAGTTTCATAGCTCTTTAAGCCACGCATTACTTTTGTTCTGCCTTTGATTGTGCCTTGTAGACGTTCTATGATGTTATTATTAGGTTTTACCGTGAATTTCTTTACTCGAAGATGCCTTGTCTGATTTCCAAATGATAGCGAGATTCCGTCTAAATAAGCATTGAGGCTATCGGTCATAATCACTTTAGGATATTTACCTGCTCGTCTGTTAGCCTTGTGCATCAGGATAATAACATCGTCAACTGTTCTTTTAAGTGAGATGTGAGAAGCTATAAGGAATCGAGTCTTAACATCAATTATGTCCCAAAGCCAATGCTTTGTTCCGTTTATGTCAATCATGGTTTCATCGGCAAGCCATACATATCCTAGCTCTGGTCTTATATCTTTTGTCTTGGCTATGGCCTCCTTAGTAAACCTAGTTACCCAACTATAGACTGTAGAACCTGAAGGATAAACACCATAAGCTTGTTTAAGATTTCTGCGGATAGCGTTCAGAGATAAGCCATCGTAGTAGAGGCTAACAGCTAAAGCTACTTGCTCTACTGGTGTTTGCATATATGGCAAGGCTGTGTTCGGCACGAACTTACGTTTGCAGTCGTTGCAATAGTAACGCTGTATGCCGTTGAAAGTGCCGAACTTCTTGATGTTTGTTGAGTTACAATACTTACAGTTTATCATGATTTATTTTACAACCATTATGCTTATCACCCACGGAATAAGCCATTGCAAAAAATAAAGAGCGGCAGCTCCCGCAAAGGCTGATAAAATAATCATCGGAATCTTGTCACTACTATGTAATTCGAATGTAAAAATCTCCTCTTTATCTAAAATGGCCTCATTGCCCAATATTACCTCTATTTTTAGTACATATTCATTACCCTTACCAACCAAATATGGTAGACCTATTAAACCACCCAAGCGTTTATCGTTAGAGTAACTCTTACTTAATATACCGCTACCACTACCATTTTTGACAAGCTCTTGCGTTTTTGCATTAACCAATTCCCAATTAAATTTTAATATCTGATAACCTGAGCGACTTTTCCAATATGGTTTGGCATATAGCACAAGGTCTATCTTTTTACCACTAGAATATGGACACTTACGCATAAGCCAGCATTGCCTAAAACCGATGGGTACTACTATAAACTTAAACCCACCACCTAATAGTTCTCTATAATCTGGCATTAGTCTCTTCCCCCATGATACAATTCTATCATAGGTATGAGACAGCAACCACTTTAGAGCAGAACCCCTAAAGGTCTGTCCCTACGACATCTTCACCTCGAGGGAGAGAGGAAAATCTACGGCCTTTGCAAAGCATCTGGTTTTGGGCTACTATTCTGATTTGGTGCGAAAAGGAGAAGCGACAAAAGTGGCTGTGGGGGTAGATATCGGGTCTCTGACTGCCAAAACCGTGGTTATGGACTCGGACTGCCACATCGCATCCTACAGGGTGATTCAAGGCAAAATCGTTGATGAAGCTGCGGGCATTGCATCTCTGAACCAGGCTCTAGCAGATGCACACTTAACCCAAGCTGAGATAGGTTTTCTCATCACTACTGGATATGGCAGAAACATGGTGAGCTTCGGTCATAAGAGCATTACCGAGATTAGCTGTCATGCCAGAGGAGCGCAGTTTCTGTTTCCCGGTGTTAGAACGGTAATTGATATCGGGGGCCAAGACAGCAAAGTGATCTCCCTTAACGGTACAGGCAGCATAATCAACTTTGCTATGAATGACAAATGCGCCGCAGGTACCGGGCGGTTCCTCGAGGTAATGGCACATGCCCTTGAGGTACCAATTGAGGAGATGGGAGCACTTTCTCTTGAGGCCAAGAGCCCTGCCACCATAAGCAGCATCTGTACTGTTTTCGCTGAGTCCGAGGTGATCTCGTTGACAGCTCAGGGACGCACAAAACTGGATATAATCGCCGGCATCCACGAAGCCATCGGCAGGCGCATGCACAGCCTAGTCAATCATGTGGGTATGACACCCCCGGTGGTGATGAGCGGCGGAGTGGCTAAGAATGTCGGTGTAGTACACGTCCTGGAGAAGTTGCTTGAAACTGAAATAATTGTACCTCCAGAACCACAGATAGTAGGCGCTCTGGGAGCAGCTCTGTTTGCCAGGGACGAGCTAAAGGGGAAGGTAAAAGCATAAGGTAGCCAGTGGACGGGAAAATTTGTCGCTTTAATTTATGATTTAAGAAGGAGGGATTTCAAATGCCGAGAAGCAAAATCAACGACATTATGGACAGATTCAGAGAAATTGTAGACAAACCTTATGAGAAGCTGAAACAGTGGAAAGAAGCGAATAAAAAGAAAATAGTGGGCTGCAGTCCTATGCACTTTCCCGAGGAGATGATACACGCCGCTGGCATGTTGCCTGTGGTGCTGCAAGAAACTGACGAGACAATCACTACAGGATTCTCCTACCTCTATCCCTTTTTCTGCGGCATCACCAGAAATTTAATAGACATCGGCGTAAAAGGCCAGCTCAGTTTTTTGGACGGGTTAATCTATGCTGATATCTGCGTTCAAAATCGCACCGCAGCCAGCATCTTAAGGCAGAACTTGCCTGCAATTCATGTGGAATTTGCCCAACTTCCGTCGTCCTTCACCAGAAAAGGTGTCATGGAAAATACGGTCAAGGAGTTGGATAGAATCAAGGCAAGCTTGGAAAAGTTGGCCGGGCGGAAGATTGATGACAAGTCTCTAAAGCAGAGCATTGCGGTTTATAACAAGAACCGCTCATTGCTCAGGCGATTGCACGACCTGCACAAAGCAAATCTCAGGTTACTTCCTTATCGAGATATTCAGGTTATAGTCCAGTCCAGCATGCTGATGCCTAAAGAGGAACATACTGAACTTCTAGAAAAATTATTGGCCGAGATGGAAGGAATAAAGCCGCCTTCTGCAAAAGGAAACAAGCTGTTTCTCTCTGGACATCTCTGTCAGAGCCCGAAGGCCGACATATTGGACCTGATTGAGGGTGTGGGCGGAATCGTTGTGGACGATGACCTGTATACTGGCTACCGCTATTATGCGGTAGATGCCGAGATGAACGGCAGCCCTGTTGAGGCTCTGGCCAAGCGTCATCTGGAGAAATCTCTTCCGGTACCTACACGAACAGGCTTGCCGATGAGATGGGAAAAGTACCTTGTGGAGAGAGTCAAGGCTTGCAGGGCACAAGGGGCTGTTGTTCTGCTGGTCAAGTTCTGCGAACCTCATCTTTTCTATTATCCGTTTATAAAAGATGCCTTAGCGGAAGCCGGCATACCACATATTATGGTGGAAACAGAACACGAGGTTGTATCCCTGGAAGGAGTCAGAACCAGGCTACAAGCGTTTATTGAAATGCTGAAGTAAGCATAAGCAATATAAAATATAAAAATAAAGCAGGAAGTTAGGAGGAAATAAAATGGTGACACAGGTGAAAAAGGCAAACAAATTGAGCAGTGCTTCACTGATAGGACAGATGATGACAGCCTCTTTCGCGGATATCAAGAGACAGGCAGCAGAAGGTAAGAAAGTTGTCTGGGCTAACGGCCTCCCCGTTTATGTTCTGGCAAGAGCGGCCGATATGCCAGTGCTTCATGCCGAAGGCTTGATCGCTGGGCTAGCCGCGAAGAGGCTGGAAAAACCGTTTCAGGATGCTGCCGAGGCCTTTGGTTTGTTGCCCGATACTTGCTCCTATGCGCGAAGCTTCATCGGTGCAGCCCGAATAACCAGAGGAGATTATCGACTCGACCCCTCGATGAACCAAGATTTGCTGCTGATGCCGAGGCCATCTTTATATGTTAACTCAGCCGGAGGCTGCGGTACCGGGCGTCCCTGGGGAGAAGCCATGGCTACTCTGTTCAATGTTCCGGTATATCATTTCGAGCCGCGTTTTCTGTGGCATGAGTCTGACCTGAAAGATAGCGTAGCAGATTTCGTTCGCCAGGAGCAGGAATTCATTTCCCTACTAGAGAGGATAACCGGGAAGCCATATGATTGGGATCGCTTGAAAGAGCTGCTTGTTGAGGTAAAGAGGGCAGTTACCCTAAGGAACGAAGCCATGAAACTGTGCCAGCATATCCCGTCACCCGCCAGTTTCTTTGATTGGGCAACTAACATAGCCGCTGTGGCTCACCTTATCGGTCTGCCGGGAACTGGAGACTTACTGCAAAAGACGAAAGACGAAGTGGAGCAAAGGATTGCCAAAGGGGTAGGTGCCGTGGCTAATGAAAAATACCGCTTGTATTGGGATGGGATATTGACCTGGGGCAAAATTGGGGTACTCGCCAATAAATTTGCTGCGATGGATGCCTGCGTTGTTGCCGGTGCCTACACCCACCTGGTATGGTGGCCAAGGCCAGAACTGATTGACCCAGAGAAACCACTAGAGAGCATTGCCTACAATTGCTGTGACGTAGTGCTCCTGCGCAGCTACGAGCATAGGATAAAGGTTCTTTCCGATTTCTGCCGGGAATATTCTATAGATGGATTGGTGGTGAGTGAAACTCAGACTTGCCGAGCCTTCAATTCCCATGCCTTCATGATTATGGATGGCTTAGCCAGAAAGCTCGGCATACCGGCTGTTACCATCGGCGGAGACTCTTGTGATATAAGGTTCTACAGCGATGCTCAAGTGGACACCAGATTACAAGCTCTGCTTGAGACGATAGAGGCCAGAAGGAAAGTCAGACATATATAGATAGTTCAAGGTATAATGAGAAGCATAAAAAGGAGGTAGCTTAAACATGGAACTACAGAAAATCAACGAAGCCTTGAATACCTACATTCGCCCTGGGGCATTCCCTGTAGCTGTTAAAATGACCAGTTCAGCAAGCGAGGTCCCGGAGAAAGCCAGGATGCCCAAGCGAGATTTGGGAGTGACCATGGCGGTATGCCAGGGGATAGCCATCGCCCGACGTCTGGGCTGGCTAATGGCTATGGGAAAAGAGGATATGCTTTGCCCACCGGGTGCGCTCGGATTAGGACTCGTTCCAGCTAAAGAAAAGTTTTTGGACGGCAGTTTCAATGTACCTTTCTGGTTAAAAAGTCAGGACATGAGGGCAAAAATGAATCGAAATCTGCCGCGGCTTGAGTACGGAAAGTACAGTCACGTTGTAATGGCGCCACTTCACAGGGCTGATTTCGAACCCCAGGTAATAATAGTCTATGGTAATCCGGCTCAGATATCGAGGTTAATTCAAAGTGCTGTTTATGCTACCGCCGAGCCTATCGTTTCCAGCAGCGCTGGTGGATTTGCCTGCGGTGGCGAGATTACTGTGCCGATTCTGACCGACAAGTGCCAGGTAATTATAACCGGTGGTGGTGACCGAGCAATTGCCCAGGCAGATGACCACGAGGTGGCTTTCGCTGCACCCATGAGCAAGGTAGAGGCGTTGGTTGAGGGACTTGAAGCGACTCACAAAGCCGGGATGAGGTATCCGACACCTGCTTTCCTTATGTATCAGGCGCAATTCCCGCCGGCCTTTGCCGAGTTCATGGATTATTTGAAGCAAGGCGACTAGGCTAGAGATATTCTGCAGAAAGTGCTATTATAGTTCCCTCGTTTATGGGGACTAAGGTTAAAGCTATTATTTCAGGCACTGTTACCTCTCCGCAAGGCTTCCTGGCTGGAGCAGTTAAAGCAAGTATAAAGAGCCAAGAGAAACTCGATTTGGCTATCCTGTGCTCCGAGAAGCCTTGTGTGGCTGCTGGCGTCTTTACCACTAATGCCATTAAAGCAGCTCCAGTAATCCTGTCCCAGAAGCATCTGAAGAACAGGAGTGCTCAGGCAATTGTAGTCAATTCAGGTTGTGCCAACGCCTGCACTGGTGATTCAGGTATGGCTGATGCTGTTGAGATGGCAAGGTCAGTGGCTGAGAAGGTGGGGCTATCACCGGAGGATGTTTTGGTTGCCAGTACCGGCGTGATCGGGGTGCCATTGCCTATGGACCGGGTTCGGGCTGGTATCCGAAAGGTTGCCCTTACTAAGGAAGGAGGGCATGAGCTGGCCAGGGCGATGATGACTACCGATAATTTCCCCAAAGAGATGGCTATATTTGTCGAATCGAAGCTAGGTGGGTTCACCATTGGTGGTGTGGCTAAAGGGGCAGGGATGATACATCCCGATATGGCTACCATGCTCTGCTTTCTGACTACCGACGCGGCCGTGGATGCTCGCTTCCTAAAATCAGTATTGCAAAAAGCGGTGAATGTTTCCTTTAATATGATTACTATTGATGGTGATACCAGCCCCAGCGACACAGTGGTGATTTTGGCTAATGGCTTAGCTGGCACTGAGACAATAAACAGCCGCAACGGTGAACTCTTTCAAAAAGCCTTAGATGAGGTTTGTCTTCATCTGGCTAAATGTGTGGCTCGAGATGGTGAAGGTGCCACCAAGCTCATAGAGGTTGCCGTAGAAGGTGCTGTTAATGAAGCCCAAGCCCGCTTGGCGGCTCGTACCATAGCTAGCTCACCGCTGTTTAAGGCAGCTGTTCACGGCAATGACCCCAACTGGGGGCGCATTGTGGCGGCACTTGGTCGGAGCGGAGCAAAAGTAAACGAAAACCAGTTAGACGTTTATTTGAACGACGTTTGCGTTATGAAGCAAGGCAGCCCTGTGCCTTTTGGTAAAAAAGAGTTGAGTACTAGTTTATCCGGTAAGGAAGTATCGGTGAGATTGTACCTTAACCTCGGTGAAGGCAAAGCTACTGCTTGGGGGTGCGACCTATCTGAAGAATATGTTACTATAAATAGCGCTTACACAAGTTAGCTAAGGTATTTAAATGTCACCCTGAGAGTAAGCGAAGTGTCTGTAGATTCCTTGAGGGCCTGTCTGAAATGCTGAGAGATTCTTCGCTTCGCTCAGAATGCCAGGTAGGAAGTTCAGAATAATAGGTGAGATTTGAAAGCTATGGGACCTCTGGCCATCAAGATCGGCGGTAGCACTTTAGGCAGTACTGATACCACGGTTGAAGACCTGGTGACGCTGCAAAAAAGAGGCGTGCCACTGGTAGTAATTCACGGTGGTGCTAATGCCGTGTCCGGCTGGCTCGGACGATTGGGCATATCTACTAGCTTTGTTCGAGGCTTGAGGATAACCGATTTGGAGACACTGAGGGTGGTTACAGCGGTACTGGCTGGCTTGGTCAATAAGGAGCTGGTATCAGCCATCTGGCGCTTAGGCGGCAAAGCCGTAGGCCTGAGTGGTGCTGACGGAGGCTTGATCCTAGCCAAAAATAAGACACCGGAACTCGGATACACTGGGGAAGAATTGAAAGTTAATGTTGCTGTAATAGAGATATTACTAAAGGCTGGCTACATGCCAATCATAGCACCGATAAGTCTTGGCTTGCTGGAAGGCTTGGACATGGATACGAATTTGCTTAATGTTAATGGTGATACTGCCGCCGGTGAGATCGCCGCAGCTTTGAAGGCGGAAAAGCTTATTTTTCTAACCGATGTCCCTGGCCTTTATGATAGTTCAAAAAAACTCATCCGCAAATTAAGCCCACAGGATGCCAAGGAATTGGTTGCCTCTGGTGTGGCTTCTGGAGGTATGGTCGCCAAGATTGAGGCTTGTCTCATGGCCTTGACTAAGGTACCGATAACTCGAATTATTGATGGCAGGGTACCTCACGCTTTGCTTAATGAGGTTGAAGGCAAGGGAGATGGGACTGCGATTGGCTGGTAAGATGGAACAGTGGCAGGAACTGGAACAGAAATTGTTTATGCGGACAACCAGACGGTTGCCAGTCACTCTGGTTCGAGGTCAAGGTGCCCGAGTCTGGGATACTGATGGCAAGGAATACCTTGATTTTGTTGGTGGCTGGGCGGTTAACAGTTTGGGACATTGTCATCCGGTGGTGGTCAAAGCATTGATGGAACAGGCTAAAACTCTGATTCAGGCATCGAACCAGTTTTATACCATTCCTCAAGTACAACTGGCCAAATTATTGGTTGATAACAGTTGCCTTGACAGGGTTTTCTTCTGTAACAGTGGTGCCGAGGCTAATGAGGGGGCAATGAAGCTAGCCCGCAGGTACGGTAAGCTCTGTCTCAATGGAGCTTATGAAATTATAACCACTTATGGCTCTTTTCACGGTCGGACTTTGGCTACGGTGGCAGCTACAGGGCAAGACAAATTCCAACAGCCTTATATCCCCCTACCAGATGGCTTTGTTAACGTAGAGTACAATAACATTGAAGCCATTAAAGCGGCGACCACAAATCGAACTTGCGCTGTAATGGTGGAACCTATTCAGGGCGAAGGTGGGGTTAATGTACCTGATGATAACTATCTTAAGAAGATACGAGCTTGGTGTGATGAGACAGGCATTCTACTGATTCTAGATGAGATTCAAACTGGTGTTGGCCGAATAGGCAGCCTTTTCGCTTACGAGCAATATGGGGTTGAACCGGATATAATGACATTGGCCAAGGGATTGGGCAGTGGAGTGCCCATTGGGGTTTTCCTGGCCAAAGAACGAGCTTCGGTTTTTGCTCCAGGTGAGCATGGCTCCACTTATGGGGGCAATCCGTTGGTCTGTGCCGCTGGACTGGCAACGTTGAAATTTATCATCGATAATGACATACCAGGCAAAGTTAAAAAGGTGGGGCACTATTTCGTGGGTGGCCTGGAGAAATTGAAAGCCAAATTTGGTTTCATTTCTGATGTCAGAGGCCGCGGGCTGCTATTGGCTGTAGGCTTTGCTGATGATATGGCTGAAGAAGTGGTACTGACCTGCTTGAAGGAAGGCTTATTGGTCAATCAAGTCAAGCCAAATGCCTTGCGGTTTATGCCACCGCTTATTATCACTGAGAAAGATGTCGATGAAGCATTGGGTATTTTGAAAACAGTTTTCACTCGGAGGTTATGACAATGGCAGATAAGGTGGTACTGGCTTATAGTGGGGGTTTGGATACTTCGGCAGCTATAAAGTGGCTGGCGGATAGGTATAGGATGGAGGTCATCGCTCTTACCGCAGATATAGGTGGTGTTGGCGACCTCCCGGCCATTCAGCAAAAGGCGCTGAAGATAGGGGCGGGCAAGGCATTGACGGTAGATGCAAAGAAACTTTTTGTTGACTCCTTTGTCTTCCCGGCTCTTAAGGCTAATGCCATTTATGAAGGTCAATATCCGCTGGCTACAGCGCTCGGTCGCCCACTGATAGCTAAGCTGCTGGTAGATACTGCCAGAAAAGAAAGAGCTGTTGCTGTAGCTCACGGCTCTACCGGCAAAGGCAATGACCAGGTTCGCTTCGATGTAAGTGTCGCCGCTCTAGCTCCAGAACTAAAGATTATAGCACCGGCCCGAGAATGGGGCATGACACGAGAAGAGACAATTGCCTATACTGAGAAGTATGGCATACCTATACCGATTAAGGCTGCCAGTCCTTATTCTATAGATGAGAATCTCTGGGGCAGGAGCATAGAGTGTGGAGTGCTGGAAGACCCGTGGGTTGAGCCTCCTGAGGAGGTTTTCGCCTGGACTAAGTCACCGGCAGCCTCTCCTGATAAACCTGATTACGTAGAAATCGGTTTTGAAGAAGGAATACCGGTCAGCCTTAATGGTGAGAAATTAAATGGTGTGACTCTTATTCAGCGGCTTAATGAAATGGCTGGTAAACACGGCGTAGGGAGAATTGACCATGTAGAAAGCAGGTTAGTGGGGATAAAATCGAGAGAAATTTATGAAGCCCCAGCAGCTACGGTGCTACTGAAAGCGCATCAAGCCATGGAAGCCATGACTTTATCTCACCATCAAATCCGTTTCAACGAGAAAGTATCGAGCGAGTATGCTGACATCATCTATAACGGTCTGTGGTTTACTGCATTGCGCCGAGACCTAGCAGTTTATGTAGACCGTTCCCAGAAGCACGTCACTGGAACAATAAGAGTTAAGCTTTTTAAAGGAAACTGTATCGTGGTCGGCAGAAAATCTCCCGTCTCGCTGTACGACTACAGCCTGGCTACTTATGATAAAGGGGATGTTTTCGACCAGAGCGCCTCGCCCGGTTTCATTCATATCTGGGGACTACCGGCAAAAGTTCAGGCTAAGGTGCAGGGTGGCGAGGATGAAGAAAAGAAGCCGAAAAAGAAAACTTGAGACCTTGGAGAGAGGTGGTTATGCAGTTGTTTCGGCGGGTACCTCCAGACGAAGCCGAGAGTCATTTCAGACAAGGATTGTATTATCGCAATCGAAGAAGTAAGGAATTCGATTTTGATTTGGCGGTAGAGCATTTTAAGGAGGCGATTAGACTGAGTCCTGAGATTGGTAGGTATCATGCTGAGCTCGGCAAAGCTTATGTGGCAGCACCTCTCTTAGCAGTTACGCATGGTATCGGTAATAGTTTAAGTCTAGAGGAGTCTCTCGAGTTAGCTGTTAACGAGTTGAATCAGGCTCTCCAGTATGATTTGACACAAATCGAGATATATTTAGTTCTAGGCGAGGTCTATATGTATATGGGGAAGAAACAGAAAGCGATTGATGCTTTCCAACTTGCTGCCCGAATGCCGTCAATCTCTTTTATTGATGGCCTGTTTCTTAAGTCCTATGCTAGACGCAGACTCAAATACCTTGAACAAGGTATGCTGAAACAGCCCCAACCTAAGGTTGCCCAGGAATGCATTGAGCAAGCGATATCATATCGCAATGAGGGAAAATATCATCTAGCTGAGAAGGAGCTGATGCAAGCTTTTAAGCTGGCTCCGGATTGGGCGTGGCTTTATAAAACGATTTGTAAGCTGGGGGTTAAGGTGTATGGCTAAGAAAGACGAGACTAAGGACCGCTTGCGCAGCCGCTTCCAAAAGGGGGTTGATAAGGCAGTGGAGAAATACGTTGCCTCCATCCCCTTCGACTGGCGGTTGTATAAACAGGACATTGCCGGGAGTCTTGCTCATGCTCAGATGTTAGCCAAGCAGGGGCTGATATCGAAAAAAGACGCTGAGCTTATTGTTTCAGGCCTTGTCGCGATTCGAGATGAGATTGAGCAAGGAAAACTTGAATTCAACCCTGAGCTCGAGGATATCCACATGACTATTGAGAGTCGCCTGTTTGAAAAAATAGGTGACGTGGCTGGTAAGCTGCATACTGCCCGTTCCAGAAACGACCAGGTAGTTTTGGACCTGCGTCTTTTCGTTAAGGAAGCTATTTCGGAGACTGTCAGCAAGCTAAGAGATTTCCAACGGGCTCTACTGGGTGTAGCTGAGGCTAACAAAACTGTGATTATGCCCGGCTATACCCATCTCCAGCAGGCTCAACCTGTTCTCTTTGCCCACCACCTTTTAGCCTATTTTGAGATGCTGCAGCGTGATGTAGTGAGATTTCAGGATTGCTTAAAGCGTGCCGACGTCCTGCCGCTGGGCAGCGGAGCTCTGGCCGGCGTAGCTTATCCTGTGGACCGCGATTTCGTAGCTCAGAAACTGGGCTTCAGCGAAATAAGTGTCAATAGCCTTGATGCTGTGTCTGACCGGGATTTTGTGATTGAATATGAAGCTGCTGCTGCCATAACGATGATGCATCTATCTCGGTTGGCGGAGGAAATGGTGCTGTGGTCTTCGGCTGAGTTCGAGTTTGTGGAACTCGATGAGGCGTATGCTGCAAGCAGTAGCATTATGCCTCAGAAGAAGAATCCAGATGTGGCGGAGTTAGCCAGAGGCAAGACGGGCAGAGTCTACGGCAATCTAATAGGCCTTTTGACGGTGATGAAAGGTCTGCCATTGGCTTACAATCGCGATATGCAGGAAGACAAAGAGGGGCTTTTTGATACCGTGGACACACTTCTTTCAACTCTGGAAGTTTTCACTGGGTTAATAAAAACGCTGAAAATCAATGCTGCTCGGATGCAGCAGGCGATGTCAGGCAGCTATATATTGGCTACCGACCTGGCTGACTATCTAGTGAGAAAGGGGTTACCTTTTCGCCAGGCACATAATGTTGTGGGCAAGCTTGTGCGATATGCCATCAGTAAAGGGAAAAGCTTTCAAGAGCTAAGTCTAGATGAATATCGTGGTTTTTCACCTCTTTTTGCCGATGATGTGCATGTGATTACCGTAGAAACTTCTGTCGCGGCTCGTAGTGTTATCGGTGGCACCGCCCCGGAGCAGGTGGTAGCTGCCTTGTTGCGGGTGAGAAAACTTGTCGGGAAGAGGAATGAAAAATAGGCGAATTAAACTGGCACCATCGATTCTTTCCGCTGATTTCAGCCGTCTTGGTGAACAAGTTGCTGAGGTAACCAAAGCTGGTGCTGATTACATTCATGTTGATGTGATGGATGGGCATTTTGTGCCCAACATAACAATTGGTGCCCCTGTGGTGGCCTCACTTCATTCCTGGACTGCTCTCCCATTAGACGTACATTTGATGATTGAGCGTCCAGAAGCCCACATTTCACAGTTCGCTGAAGCTGGAGCCAACATTATCACTGTCCATGTTGAGGCTGCCACACATCTGCATCGCTTGGTCGAGGCAATAAAGGGCCTGGGAGTCAAGGCCGGAGTGGCGCTGAATCCAGCCACTCCTCTAAGCTCATTGGATGAAGTTCTTCCTTTGCTCGACCTGATACTGGTTATGACTGTTAATCCTGGTTTTGGCGGTCAGGCTTTCATTGGTAGCATGATGGATAAGATAGCTCGACTGCGGAGGATACTGGACGGCAGGCAAGCCAAGGTAGAGCTGGAAGTGGATGGTGGTATCACTGCTGGCATAGCCCCGAAGGTGGCTGAAGCAGGAGCTGAGGTTCTGGTTGCTGGGGCTGCGATTTTTGGTTCTAAGCAAAGTGCTGGGAAAGCGTTGCAGGAGATGAGGAGGGCGCTTGGTTTAGTGAGCTAATTTATGTTGACTGCGCAGGCAGCGGGTACACAGATTGAGCCGTTTCGGTTTCCCATCAAGCATAATTGTAGTTGGCTGAATATTAGGTAGCCAGCGTCGTCTGGTATGCTGTTTCGAATGGCTTACCCTATGACCGAAGTGTGCTGCTTTGCCACAGATGTCGCATTTCGTAGCCAAATGGTTAACTCCTTTTCCACAAGTGAGACTATTTAATTATCCTGCCTGTCATTCTGAGCGAAGCGAAGAATTTAGAGACCCTTCGCTGCCGCTCAGGGTGACAAGTATGCATGCTCCATAAGTCGCTCTTGACAACAGGAGTAGAATTATACCACAATTTTCACATTATACAAAGGAGAAAAAATGAAGCAAATTCATTCCTGTGGCGGTCAGGAGTTTAGAGATATGTTTGCCGCTGGTAGCGGCTGGTTGGAGAAAAGCGTTCCAGACATCAATGCCATAAACGTCTTTCCTGTGCCTGATGGTGATACCGGGACGAACATGTTTCTCACCATGCGCTCGGTCATAGAGGAAGCTGACCGGGTTTCAGGTGACAGTATCTCTGCCGTAGCTAAGGCGATGGCCCAAGGCGCCTTGATGGGCGCTCGTGGAAATTCAGGCGTGATACTGTCTCAGTTCTTCCGTGGGTTAGCCAAGGGACTTGATGAGAAGGATTCTATTACCGGAACTGATTGGGCAATGGCGCTGGATGAGGCATCGCGCGCCGCTTATAAAGGGCTATCACAGCCGGTAGAAGGGACTATGTTGACGGTGATCAAGGATGCATCCAAAGCTGCTGAGGAAGCTGCACAGGCCGAGCCAGATAACTTGACCAAGGTAACAGAAGCTGCTGTTGAGGCGGCCAGGAATTCAGTGGCCAGGACGCCTCTTCTGTTAGATGTGCTGCGTGAGGCTGGCGTGGTGGATGCAGGAGGGCAAGGTGTATATGTATTGCTGGAGGGCGCCCTTCGTTATTTAGAAGGAAAGGTAGAGGAAATGAAATACCGAAGGCCACAGCTCGTTGCCGCTGAGTTGCCTGCGGGCACTAAGACAGCTCAAATTGTGGCTGAAGCCGAGGAGCCGTATGGTTATTGCACAAATTTCTTGCTCGAAGGCAACAAACTTAATCCTGATAAAATCAGAAAGAGGTTAGAAAGCAAGGGTCAATCTATTGTCGTTGTTGGTGATGAGACCACCATCAGGGTACACATCCATACTTACGACCCTGGCAGTATTATACGTTATGCCACTTCATTGGGAACTTTGCATCAGTTACAGGTTCAGAATATGGACGACCAGCATGTTGGCTTTGTTGAGATGCAGAAGGAAAGGTTGCCAAGCTTGGATATAAGTGTGGTGGCTGTTGCCGCTGGAAGCGGGATGAGGGAGGTCTTCCGGAGTTTGGGAGCGGCGGCAATAGTCCCAGGTGGGCAGACAATGAATCCCAGCGTACAGGAGATACTTCAGGCAGTTGAGTCGGTGCCGTCACAGAAGGTAATCCTGTTGCCCAATAATAAGAATATCATCCTGGCTGTTTCTCAAGTCCCGTCGCTAACGTCCAAGGAAGTAGCTGTAGTGCCAACCAGGACTGTGCCTCAAGGAATAGCTGCTATCATCGCTTTTAACTATGAAGGAGGCATGGAGGAAAACGTTCAGGCTATGGAGGAGGCTGTAGCCACGGTGAAAACTGTGGAAATTACCGAAGCAGCACGTAGTACCCAGTTGCAGGGGTTGAAGATAAAGAAGGGGCAGGCGATTGCCATTGTAGATGATGAAAATTTAGTTGCTGCCGGTGATAACACGGCTGAGGTTCTCTTCGAGGCTCTTGATAAGGCAGGCATTGAATCAGCAGAGGTGGTGACTGTGTATTATGGTGCCGATATTGAAGCAGCTCAGGCGGAGCAGGTGGTTCAAAAAATCCGTGATAAGTATCCCGAAAAGCAGGTGGAGATGGTATCTGGTGGGCAACCCCATTACCGCTACATAGTTTCTCTGGAATGATTCTTTTGGGAGGTTTGTGGCTTTGGTCAAAATTGTAACTGATACTGGCTCTGACGTAACTCCGGAACTGGCTCAGCAGCTAGGCATAACTCTTGTGCCAGTGTATCTTAGCTTCGGGGAAAAGGTCTACCGTGATGGCGTTGACATGAGTCCAGATGAGCTTTATAAAAGACTAGAAACAGACCCCATCCATCAGATGACTTCTGGCACTTAGAGAAGGTTAAGACCAGTGACAACCTCTTCGCTCATAGATGTCGAGCCGTTGCGCACCATCCTCCAAATGGAATGCCAGAGAAACTACGCTAACACCACGGTATTTGGCGGGCTCGACAAGTACCTTTGCAAATGGGCGAGGGAAACCAGAGACAAGATAAGTTCCCCTGAACTTCTAGCCCGCTTCACCGAGCTTCACTTAGCTGATTCTAGCTATGCTGAGTGGGATGTTGATAAGCGTAAGGTATGGATAAAAGATGTCCTTGATTGGCTGGCTCGAGCCGAAACAGCAGCGGGAATATCGCCAGCAAAAAAGAGACAGACTCGTTCTAAGGTAGTCAGCCGGCCATCGGCGGGTCCCGTAGCCCGTTCCTCAAATGGCGATAAGGGGTTAGATTCGCCAGTAACCATTGTTAAAGGTATTGCTGCCAGTTCAGCTAGCAAGCTGGCTAAGCTGGGGGCACAGACAATTCGCGACTTACTTTATTTCTTCCCCAGACGTCATCTCGATTATAGCCAGAGAAAACCTATTGCTGAGCTTGAAGTTGGTGAAGAACAGACCGTTTTGGCTACGGTGTGGGAAGCTCGAATAGCCAGGCTGGGCCCTCAACAGGGTACTGAAGTCATCGTTGGTGATGAGACAGGCAATATGAGGGCAGTTTGGTTTAATCAACCTTTCCTGGCTAAGAACTTCCCCACTAATGCTCAACTGGTGCTCAGCGGCAGGGTATCTGAATTTAAAGGGAATAAGGTATTTGAATCACCAGAGTGGGAGCTGGTTGAGGATAAGGAGTTGATTCATACCGGTCGTCTGGTGCCTGTTTACCCCTTGACTCGAGGTCTATATCCGCGGCAGGTGAGAAATATAGTAAAGAGAGTCCTCGATAATTGGGTATGGCAGGTGACCGATTTTCTGCCACAGGAGATTAAGAGCCGATGTCATCTCCTGGATTTACCTGAGGCGATTATCCAGGCTCATTATCCAGATAGCCATTTGGTGAAGGCTGAGGCGAGAAAGCGTCTGGCTTTCGATGAGCTTTTCCTTCTTCAGTTAGGTGTGCTCGGTAAAAAGCGTGACTGGCAGGAAAGTCAACCGGGTAACGCTTTCACTATAAATAGAGAGAGCCTCAATAGATTTCTGAATTCTCTGCCTTTCGCATTAACCCAAGCGCAGCAGCGAGTGCTTCAGGACATTCTCGCTGACTTACAAGAGTCGAGACCCATGTCGCGACTTCTCCAGGGAGAGGTGGGCAGTGGCAAAACTGTAGTGGCTACGGCGGCTTTGTTAGTAGCCGCTGATAATGGCTATCAGGGAGCGTTCATGGTGCCAACCGAGATACTGGCTGAGCAACACTTCAAGAATATTTGCCAGCTTCTGTCTAAGATAAGCAATGAAAAGGATGAACAGGGCAATGTTTGCTGCTACCATGGGCTTTTTTCTCACCCTGTTACCTTTGCTCTGTTGACCGGAAGCCTGAGCGAGAAGGAGAAAGCAGCGTTACATCAGCAGATTCAAGAAGGCAAGATAGATATTATTATCGGCACACATGCTCTCATTCAGAAGGCGGTAGAGTTTTCCAAGCTGGGGCTGGCGGTGATTGATGAGCAGCATCGTTTTGGTGTTTTGCAACGCTTAGCATTGCGTCAGAAAGGGTTTAATCCCCATATACTGGTGATGACAGCTACGCCTATTCCACGGACTCTGGCGCTAACTCTTTATGGTGATTTAGACCTTTCGGTTATAGATGAATTACCTCCGGGACGGCAGGAGATAAAGACAAGGTGGCTTAGACCTGAGCAGAGAGGCAGGGCTTATGACTTTCTCCGTAAGCAAACCCTTGCCGGACAACAGGCTTTCATCATTTGTCCTCTTATTGAGGAATCAGAGAGCATCGAAGCTAAGGCGGCAGTTGTTGAGTATGAACGGTTGTCCAGGGAGGTTTTCCCTGACTTGAGGCTCGGCTTGCTCCATGGGCGGATGGCAGCCAGTGAGAAAGAAAAAGTAATGCAGAGTTTCCGGGATGGCAAGCTTGATATTCTGGTGTCTACACCGGTAGTAGAAGTGGGCATTGATGTGCCTAACGCTACCGTAATGCTGGTGGAGGCAGCCGACCGTTTTGGCTTATCGCAGTTACATCAGTTTCGGGGTCGTGTCGGGCGGGGCGAAAAACAAAGTTACTGTTTGCTTCTGGCTGAGAAGCCCTCACCTGAAGGGAGCGAGAGGTTGAAAGCCATAGAGGAAACTAGAGATGGCTTCGTTTTAGCTGAGAAGGACCTGGAGCTACGTGGGCCAGGTGAATTCTTTGGTACCCGCCAGAGCGGTTTGCCGGACCTCCGCATGGCTAGATTATCTGATACTCCACTTCTGGAGTTGGCTCGAAATGAGGCAATCGCTCTTTTTCAGAGAGATTCTGGTTTCACGATGCCTGAGCATGGGCTCTTGGCTAAAGAGCTAGCCCGTGTCTGGCAAACCGGCGGTGAATTGAGCTGATTTGAAAGTTAACGGTAGTAGTTCTAATATATAGGGGGTGCGCAGTAGCCCTATTTGTCATCCTGAGCGCAGCGACCGACGAATCTCATTGTCTAACAGTTTTTAAAATTGATGGTTGAGAATGTTTATTGACAGTCTAATATCAATGTAGTTGCGACCCTTTCGAGTCGCTTTTCTGTAGCGAGGCTAAAGCCTCGCCACTACATTAGCGAGTGATGTCATGGTTATCAAACACAAACTGGTTAAAGTTTTAGAGCAAGCTGTAATACAGGCTCAGCAAGAAGGGGTGCTTGCTGTTACAACCTTGCCTGAGGTTATTGTAGAACGTCCGCAGAATCCGGAACATGGTGATTATGCTTCCAGCCTTCCGCTGAAGCTGGCCAGGACAACGGATATAGCCCCTCTGTCAATTGCTGAGAAGGTCCTCGAATTTCTGCCTCCCTTGCCTGAGGTCGCCAAAATAGTCGTCGTTGCCCCGGGCTTCATCAATTTTAAACTCAGCTTCGTTTGGCTGACAAAACAAGTGGCAGCCATCCTGGATGCTGGCGATTCTTACGGCAATATCGACCTAGGTGATGGCAGGCCTGTTCAAATTGAGTTTGTCAGCGTAAATCCCACTGGGCCTCTTCATGTTGGGCACGGTCGTGGTGCTGTACTGGGGAGCACTCTGGCTAATGTGCTCGGTGCTGCCAACTACGCTGTAGAGAAGGAATATTACATCAATGATGCTGGCAGCCAATTAGATGCTTTTAGCCGGTCTCTTTATGTGCGTTATCAGCAATGCCTGGGTGTTGATGCTGAAATGCCGGGCGATGGCTATCTGGGCAACTACATGGTTGACCTGGCGAAGGAGATTATTGAAAAAGAAGGCAAGCGCTTTCTGACAATACCTGGAGACGCTGCTCTTCGGGAGCTAGGGGCAATCGGAGTTGCCGAGGTGATGGGTATGATCAGACAGGTCCTCGAGCTGCTGGGCGTGGAGTTCGATGTCTGGTTCAGCGAACAGAGCCTGTATAAGAATGGCCAGTATGAAAAGGCGATGAAGTTGCTGAGAGACGGTGGTTATGTAGCCGAGAAGGAGAATGCCACCTGGTTTATATCTTCTGCTTTGGGTGAAGATAAAGATAACGTGTTGATACGGAGTGATGGCTCGCCTACATATTTTGCTTCTGATGTCGCCTATCACTTTAACAAGTTTTTGGAGCGGCAGTTCGATACTGTAATTAACATCTGGGGAGCAGACCACCAGGGGCATGTTTCCCGCATGATAGCCGTGGTCAACGCTCTGGGGATAAATCCGGAGCGGCTTAAGGTCATAATCTGCCAGCTGGTTACATTACGCCGCGGCCAGGAAATAGTCAGGGTCTCCAAGCGCAGTGGCGATATTATCACATTGAGAGAGGTAATAGATGAAGTTGGCTCGGATGCCTGTCGCTTCGTCTTTTTGTCCCGCTCAGCCGATGCTCAGATGGACTTTGATATGGAGCTGGCTAAGAAGCAATCAGCCGATAATCCGGTCTACTATGTTCAATATGCTCATGCCCGCATTGCCAGTATCCTTCGGTTAGCTAAGGAAAGGGGAATCGATTATGCCCGGGGCGATGTATCTTTGCTCACCACCGAGCCGGAGTTGACCTTAATACGGCGGATGATTTTGCTGCCGGAAATGCTGGAATTAGTTGCCAGCACTCTGGAGCCTCATCATTTGCCTTACTATGCTCAAGACCTGGCCACTGTCTTTCACAGCTTCTACAAGCAATGTCGTGTTGTTTCGAAAAATCAGGAGCTAACCTGGGCCCGGCTCAAGTTAGTTAAAGCCGCCCAAATTGTTCTGGCTAGGACCCTTCGTCTAATGGGAATGGCAGCCCCCGAAAGCATGTAGCCCGTGTTTCTGCTGCTCCTTACCTCCTACCTGTCATTCTGAGCGAAGCGAAGAATCTTGCATGTAGCTGCGAGGCTTTAGCCTCGCCCCGAAAAGGTGACCCTAAAGGGTCGCAACTACATGGGTAGCACATTGGCAACGTAGCCCGAAGTGGGGGACCCTGAAGGCCTGCCCCTGCTTGTCATTGCTGCTTTCCCCACTGTCATTGCGAGCCAAAGGCGAAGCAATCTCATAGATTGCCACGTCGCTAACGCTCCTCGCAATGGCAAAAAAATTTCTTTGTTTCCGTTTGTAGCTGGCGATGCTTTGTGCTAAACTTTCATGAAATATGAAAAAGCGCGTTTTCTCCGGCGCCCGACCTACCGGCAGACAGCACTTAGGTAATTATCTCGGCGCCATTCAAAATTACGTTGCCCTCCAAGAGGACTATGACTGCATTTATTGCATAGTGGATATCCACGCACTAACGACCTTAGAGAACACGGATAGGCTTCAACAGGATATTCACGAGATGATGCTTGATTGGTTAGCCGCCGGCCTTGACCCAAAGAAAAGTATCCTCTTCGTGCAGTCGCATGTTCCTGAAGTGATGGAACTTCACACCTTGCTCAGCATGGTTACGCCATTAAGCTGGCTATTGCGTGTTCCTACCTTCAAAGAGAAGGCGCGGATGCAACCCCATAATGTGAATTATGGACTGGTTGGCTATCCGGTGCTTATGACTGCTGACATCGTGCTTTATAAGGCTGAGGTCGTGCCCGTAGGCGAAGACCAGCTCCCTCATCTTGAACTGGCGCGGGAAATCGCCCGTCGCTTTAACACCCTTTATGGCCCTACTTTTCCTGAGCCTCAAGCCAAGCTCACCTCTTTTCCCATGGTGCTGGGGTTGAACGGCGCTCAGAAGATGGGCAAGAGCTACGATAACTACATCGAGCTGGCGGCTACACCGGAGGAGACATCGAAGCTGGTGATGACTGCGGTTACCGACCCGGCTAGGCAGTATCGTTCTGACCCCGGCCATCCCGAGGTATGCAATGTCTTCAGTCTCCATCGATTCTTCAACACGGGTCGTGCAGATGAAATTGCTGTTGAGTGCCGTTCGGCAGGCATCGGTTGCGTTGATTGCAAGAAGTTGCTAGCTGAGGGGATAAATTTAAGACTGGCCGCTTTGCGTGAAAAGAGAGCTTCTCTTGCCGCTAAGCCGAAGTATGTATCTAAAGTCCTTGCTGACGGGGCTAAGCGGGCTCAGGCAATCGCCAAAAAGACCTTAACTGAAGTCAAAGAGAAGATGGGGCTTCTTCCTCCGGCCGCTTGAAAACCTGTTTCCTTGTCATTCTGAGCGAAGCGAAGCAATCTCTTTGCTGGTATAATCAGCACCATCCTCTCCCTGTGGGGGTGGAGTGGGCAGGCATCCAGCGAGGATTTACTCCCGCTGGGATATGGGGAATGGGAGAGGACAAAGGTGAGGGTGATAAAATAAACGAACGAACGACCTTCCATGAATAACTTGCCTGCAGCCGGAAGCGGCAAAAATCCCCTTGAAGTCGCCATTCAAGCAGCTAAAGGCGCCGGCGAAATCCTTCTAGCTAATTTCGGCTCCAGAAGACAGATAAAGCACAAAAGCCAGGGCAATCTGGTTACCGAAGCCGACCTTTTGTCTGAAAAGTTCATAATTGAGCTTCTAAAAGGCGAGTATCCTGATTACGGCATCCTCTCCGAAGAATCAAATTCCTCTGCTCCAACCACTGATTACATTTGGGTAGTTGACCCGCTGGATGGCACCAACAACTATGTCTTCGGCATTCCCTTCTTCTGTGTAAATGTTGCTTTAGTCAAAGGTGAAGATATCCTGCTCGGTGTAACCTATGACCCGGTGAGAGGGGAGCTTCTTCGAGCCGAGAAAGGCAAAGGGGCTTATCTCAATGACTTGCCGATTCAGGTTTCCAAAGAGAGCTCGCTTGGGGCATCGCTGGTTGGCCTTGACCTGGGCTATAGCCAGGAGCGAGGCAGGGAGTTGCTTGATGTAGCCAATAAATTGTGGTGGCGAGTGCATTGCATCAGGCTCATGGGGTCATCATCTTTGGGTATAGCTTATGTTGCCTGCGGACGAATCAGCCTTTACTTTCACCGTTATCTCTTCCCCTGGGACATTGCCAGCGGAATATTGTTAATTAGAGAAGCTGGTGGCAAGGTAACCGACTGGCAGGGAAAACCAGCAAGCTTCCAGAGCAGGGAAATAATTGCCTCAAACAGTAGGCTTCACCAGCAATTTATGGCACACCTGGGTTAGGGGCAGCTACAAATGTATTTTATGTTCACGGCGGCATAATCGTCAAGGCAGGGGTCAAGGATGACCGCGAAAAGCAATGCTCAAGGCAGCAAAGGTTATAGGAGTCTTGGTCCTGCTTGGCCTGACCTTAAGCGCCATATTTTTGTTCCACTAAAACAGCCTTACGATTGCCTAATAAATGACCGCGAGTAGCTTGAGGGATTTAGAGAAGAGAATGGGTGGGTTTTACATTATGACGTTCTGTGCACTTTGTTGCCCTTCAGGGATCCAAATGATGTATAATCATGGGTGCCAAGAGAGTCTCAAAGAAGTTGGCATAATGGCTTGGAGGTGCGGTATGGAAATGACTAATCGTAAGAAGGGCACACCCAAAGTTAAGGAAGACAGATCATTCCGTGAAATTGTAGAAAACTTCACTGACCCTAGAGAAGTTATACGAGAGGCAATAAGCAATTCACTCGATTGGTCTGCTTCGATTATTAAGATAACGGTATACGAAGACGCAACTCGAGCTGACCGTGAGTTAGTCATCAAGATATGGGATAACGGTCTAGGTCTCACTAGGGAGCGATTCTCCGCATTTTGGAACCTTGCCGATTCTCCAGGGCTACACAGAGATAAGTTTGGGAAGAAAATGGGTGGTAAGGTGGGAGAGAAAGGGCATGGTACAAAGACCTATTGGAAATGCCGGCAGGTCGAAGTCGAAAGCATTGCAAAGGAGGAGGATGGTAGTGACTGGTATGTCTTAGGAGAGATGAAAGAACCCATTAACACTCTGGTTCAGGAAAAGAGAGTCCCAGATTATGACTATGTCGAAGCACCTGGCGAAGGAAAAGAGAGTTTTACCGAGGTCACAATTAAGGGTTATCATACTCGTACCAACGAAGACTTTCGCCATGAAACCTTGAAAGATTATATCCAGTGGTTCACAAAGTTCGGTTCGGTCGAACTTGAGTTGGGAATTGAGGGTAACAAGGGCAAGGTAATTGAGTTACAGGGTCTGGGAAAAGGTGATCCAGAAGTACTAGGGTTTGGTCATCCATTTCCGCCGTTATTAAACAACATAAAGCAATTGCAGAAGCAATATAAGGATACCTGGCCGAAGTACTATGTTAACAAATGGGTTTTTTCATCAGTGCAGATCGAAGCTTTTCCAGCTAGTAGTATTGATGTTATCTTCTACCTCGAAGGGGACTCAGCAAAGCGTGTGCACAACCCGATGTTGACCCGACAACGCAGACCGCATGAACGATGGCACTACACCGTTTCTGATAGATATGGACTTTACGTATGTAGAGATTATATACCACTTCCGCCGAGCCAGCGTGTAAACGAATGGGTTACTACCGGGCAAAGCGAATGGACATTGTATCATGCCTTTGTGAATTGTCAGGACTTTGAACTTACTGCCAACAGAGGCGGTATAGGCAATACGGACAGGTCATTTCTGACCAAGGTGCAAGAGACGGTAGAGAAACTATTCAAGACAAAAATAACAGCCAGTGAGGAGTATAGGGCATACGAGGAGGAGATAGACCTAACCAAAAAGCGAGGTGCAATAGATACTAGTGAAGAAGATGAAAAAGCGGATGTTGAGAAGAGATACTACCAGGTTAAGAAGAAGCATCTAGCACAATACCAGGCACCGAAGCGCCCCTCCGTAACACTTATAGAACCCAGACAGGAAGTCGAAGTGCTAATGCTTTTTACCATCATGAAGGCGTTAAGACCTGACCTATTTGAATTTGATATCCTGGACTATAGTACAAGCAGAGGAATAGATGCATTGTGCGCGCTGGATCCGACTCAGGGCGGGCTAGAGAGAGGCAATCTTCGATATGTCGAATTTAAGAGAGCCTTGACACACGAGTTTGGTGATCACACATTTGCGCGGCTCGCGGCTGTTGTCTGCTGGGAATGTAATCTCGAAGACGGCGCAAAAGTTCGTGATTTTGCTGGGAAAGAACGGGCGCTACAAATCACTAAGACCGCCGACGAAACTATTTATATGCTATTAGCGCCACGTGACTTGCCTCTTCCAAACGTAAAGGTATATGTGCTGAAAGATTATCTCAAGGAGAAACTCGGGATTTTTTTCAAGGCACGGATTTAGTGGTTTTATAGTCTCTAATATAAATGGTTCGCTACACAAAATAGCGGTTTGTTCAGTCTGGTAGCTTTGGAACGGACACTATTTCGAGCCGGTGTATAAGACAGCCAGTATTGTGGACTTGGTCCTGGTGGCGTTGCCAGCGGCCAGCTCTTTTTCGATGGCCAGGATGTAATCGTGCAGCGGCTTTAAATCACTAATCATCTGTTATCTCTTACCGTCTCCTATGGCCGATATGTTGTCTCTGCTCGACGACCTATGTGTAGTATCAGAACGAGATTCTTATCATCGTAAATTTCATAAACTACCCGGTAGTTGCCTATCCTAATGCGGTAAGCCCTCTCAGCTCCCCTGATTTTTCTGATTCTGTGGGGACGAGGTTCGTCAGCTAAACCTCTTATAGCAGCTCGTAAGTGCTCAAAGTTAGGTCTTTGTATTCGCCCCTTCAGCTTTTCTAAATCACGGTAGGCGGCTGGTGAGACTTCAATTCTATACACTCTTTGCCTCAGTAGCCCTTTCTCGCATGGCTACCGCTTCCTCTTCCTCCAATTCCTTTTCAACCTCAGACCAGGGGCGCCCTCCTTTTTCTCTCCATTCGGCTCGGGCAGCTTCAATTACAGGCAGTAGCTCGGCATCCTCGCGACTTTCCAGCCATTCGCGTACCGCATCGGCTATGATGTCACTGGCCGGCATGTGCCTCCTTGCTGCCTCAACCTTTAGAGTCGTGTACAGGTCTTCATCGTGGAACACGACCGTCATTCTTCTGCTCATTTTCACCTCCGAGCATATATACTTACATACGCACAACAATTGTAGAATGACCAGAGACGGATGTCAAGCTGCTGCGATGGCACAATGTAGCGTTTGTTCAGTCTGGTGGTTTTAGAACGGACACTATTTCGAGCCGGTGTATAAGACAGCCAGTATCGTGGTCTTGGTCCTGGTGGCGGATTTGACGAGGTGGGGCTGGTTGGAATCGTAGTAAACGGCGTCGCCGGGACGGAGAAACTCGACCTGGTCACCAACCTGTACTTTCATCTCCCCTTCGAGCACGAAAAGAAACTCCTGGCCGTCATGGGCGGAGAACTCTTCTGCAGCAGTTGGCAGCAGGGTTACGATAAAAGGCTCCATCATCCGGTTGGCCTTTTCCGGGGCTAATGATTCGTAAAAGTAGCCATATTGCTCCTGCTTTTTCTGCCCGTAGCGGGCGACGGCTCTACGTTTGTCTTTGTGAACTACGGTCATGGGCTTGTCAAGTCCAGGAGAGATGAAATAGCCCATCTTCATGTCCAGGGCTTTGCCTAATCTGATCAACTGGCCGAGGGGAGGCGCCATTTCGCTTGATTCTAAGTGTCTCAATGTAGGCACATCGATGCCGGTGCGGCTGCTGATGTCCTCAAGGGTGAGACCACGTGTTTCGCGAGCCGTTCGAATCCGTTCGCCCAGAGCTCCTCTTTCCTTCTTTGCCACCTCAGCAGGCGCGAGACGGGAGCTATCGGTAAGGAAATCTTCATGCCTGGCAGGCTTTCTCCTGGCTGAGCTTGCTTTGCCAGCTGTTTTAATGCGCTTTTCCTCTTTCTTCATATCTTTCCTCCTAGATTGCCCTTCCAGCTACACCGATATGGCGAGCAATGACTATTCGCAGAATCTCCGATGTTCCTTCTCCAATTTCAAGTAGCCTCTGGTCTCGATAGAACCTTTCTATCCTGAAATCCTTCATCAGTCCGTAGCCGCCGTGGAGCTGCAAGCCTTGGTGAACGCATCGATGCATGACCTCCGAGCAGTACAGCTTGGCCATGGCTGCCTCTTTGGTTATGGGAAGGTTGTTTTCTCGCATCCAGCAGACCTTGTAGAGGAAATTTCTGGCGAGGTCAATCTCAAGGGCCATGTCGGCTAGCTTAAAGGCATTTACCTGGAAGGTGCTGATAGGCCGGCCGAACTGGACGCGCGAGTTGGCATACTCCAAGGCTATCTCAAAAGCTCCCTGGGAGCCGCCAAGCCCCATGGCAGCAATGCTCAGGCGTCCGCCATCTAAGGTGGCCAGCATCTGGTGAAAGCCATCACCTATCTTTCCCAAGACATTTTCTTTGGGCACGATGCAATCATCGAAGAAAAGTTCCCCGGTATTGGATGCCCGCCACATCATCTTTCCTTTCATCTCCTGGGCGGTAAAGCCGGGCGCATCCCTGGGGACAATGAAGCAGCTGAGGTCTGCCCCTCCCCCCTCTCGCTTGCCGGTCACAGCCTGGACGACGATGACGCCGGTCAGCGGGCAGGCTGCATTGGTGATGAAGATTTTTCTGCCGTTGATAACCCAGCGGTCTCCCTTAAGCTCGGCTGTAGTCCGGGAGCTGCCAGCGTCTGAGCCAGCCTCGGGCTCGGTGAGGCCAAAGGCTGCCAGGCAGTCTCCGGCGCAGAGCTTAGGAAGCCACTCCTGCCTTTGCTTTTCATTGCCGAAATAATAAATTGGCCCGATGCCTAGAGAATTTCCGGCGGTGATGGTAGCGGCCTGGGAGCCGTCCACCCTGGCCAGCTCCTCCACCACGATGATATAGGAGATGTACCCCATGTTCGAGCCGCCGTATTTCTCCGGGACGAAGCATCCCAGGAGGCCCAGTTCAGCCATTTTCTGCGTCAGTTCGATGGAGAAATGCTCCTTTTCATCCAGCTCTCTGGCAACCGGGGCTATCTCTCTTTCGGCAAAATCTCGAATTGCCTGACGTGTTAGCTTTTGTTCCTCGGTTAGTTCAAAATCCATGGCACGTTTCTCCCATCTAACATTATTTGAGAGTGTTTATCCACGCTCCGTCTTCAATGTAATTGTGCCCCTTTAAGATAACTTTCTGTAGCGAGGCTAAAGCAGCTTGATAAATTCGTCGACTGATAGTCCGGCATGGCGGATAATGGCTCGTAACGTCCCTTATCCAATTCCTTGTGAAGGGGGACGACTAACTGGCAATCTGTCTCTTCCACTTTGTGGGAAAAATTATAGCTCATTGGTGATACACATTAAACATGTAGCTCCGAGGCTTTAGCCTCGGGAGTCCGACCCTAAAGGGTCGGGACTACATTTTCGGACAGCTTGTACACTTTTCGCCGGACAAGGCAGGAATTTTGCTCATACTACAACCACTGATATCTCAAATTTCTCTTCAGGTACAGGGAGGTTATCCCCCTCGAGCGCGTGAATGTAGCAATTGATAGCTTCCTTGATGTTTTTTAATGCCTCTTCTTTTGTCTTTCCCTGGCTGACACAACCGGGCAAACTAGGACATTCTGCGACCCAATAACCGTCTTCACCTGGATATAGAATGACCTCTCGCATTTTTCCTCCTACCTGTTCTTAGCTTTGCGATGTCTCTCGACGAATCTGCCCATTTTTTTCAGGGCTTCTTCGATTTCGGGGAGGGAAGTGGCATAGCAGCAACGGATGTAGCCTTCACCGCACTGACCGAAAGCCGAACCGGGGACTACAGCCACTTTTTCTTCCATTAACAGCTTTTCGGCGAATTCTTCTGAGGTCATGCCGGTAATCTTTATGGATGGGAAGGCGTAAAAGGCGCCTTTGGGCTCGAAGCAGGACAAGCCGATATCTCTAAATCCTTTGACTATGACTCTGCGCCGCCGGTCATACTCTCTCACCATTGCTTCCACTTCGCTGTCCCCGGCTTTTAAAGCCTCTATAGCTGCCATCTGTCCCATTATCGAAGCGCATAACATGGTGTATTGGTGAATCTTGGTCATGGCTCCGACAATTTCACTGTCGGAGGCAGCATAACCGATGCGCCATCCGGTCATGGCATAGGCTTTGGAAAATCCGTTTAGCAGGATAGTGCGCTCTCTCATACCGGGCAGACTGGCGAGGCAGGTGTGCTCAACGCCATAGACCAGCCGCCCGTAGACTTCGTCGGAGATTACCAGAAGATTATATCGTTTAGCCAGTTCAGCAATTTGAGTCAGCTCTTCTTTTGATAGGACTGCGCCGGTAGGGTTGCAGGGGTAGCCGAGTAAGATTGCCTTTGTCCTCTGCGTAATCCGCGGCTCGATGTCGTCGGCTGTTATTTTGAAATCGTTCTCCTCGGTAGTGGGCACTTGTATAGGTATCCCACCTGCCAGGCTAACAGAGGCGGGATAGGCGACATAACAGGGGTCGGGCATGAGGACTTCATCACCCGGATTAAGTATAGCTCTTGCCGCAAGGTCGACGCCCTCGCTGACACCGACGGTAATGAGGATTTCGTTGTCGGGGTCATAGGTCAGCCCGAAGCGGGACTCGAGGTGGCTGGCTAATTCTGCTCTTAGCTCAGGCGTGCCTTTGTTGGAGGTATACATGGTGTAGCCTTTTTCCAGGGAGTAAATGGCGGCTTCACGAATGTGCCATGGGGTGACGAAATCAGGCTCGCCAACGCCGAGGGAGATTACTCCCTCTATAGAGGAGAGCAGATCAAAGAATTTCCTGATACCCGAAGGTGGAAGTGCGCTTACCCTTTCGGATATGTGGCTTTGAGATGCTTTAATATGACTCGACCCGCTTTTGGACACAGGTACCTCCTGTTTACAAAGCAGAGAATTAACTTGCGGTTAAGGGGTTACAGGCAGGCGCTTAATCCCTTCGCCGCCCTCAAATATTTCGCCGTCTTCCTTATATTTCTTAAGGATGAAATGGGTTACAGTGCCCTGCACCGTTTCTAACGGCGCCAGTTTTTGTGAGACAAAGACAGCGATTTCCTGCATGCTTTTGCCAGCTACCAATACTGCCAAATCGTAAGTGCCGGAGGCGAGATAGACGGAACGAGCTTGAGGGAAACGATATATACGTTCAGCTATGGCATCAAAACCCACATCACGTTGTGGAACAACCTTGACTTCGACCAGAGCCAAGACCTGCTCTTCGCCCAATTTTGCCCAGTCAATGACGGCTTTGTATTTCAAGACAGCTCGGTCTTCCTCAGCCTTCTTGATCGACTTTTTCACCTCGGCGACTGATATACCGGTCATAGTGGAGATTTGCTCCGCTGTCAGCCGGGCATCTTTTTCCAGGGCTTCAAAAATCTGTTTCATATTACCTCCTCAACGCCTAACAAATAAGCCACCATTGGTCTTGGGCCTCATTATAGCAGAGTTCGAAGAGCTTCTCATCCTCGGTGATGACTCTGAAAAATCTTTTGCCTGGTTCCAGCCACTCCTTCTCTATCCGGGATACCTTATGCTCTTTGTCCTGCCACAAGAAAGATTCCGGCCTCTGAGCGTAGGTATGGCCTGAATAGCATTTGACTTGAAGTTTATTCAACCCCATCCCCTCTTTAGCGAGCGCCTAGCAATCACGGTCTGTCATTGCGAGCCGAAGGCGAAGCAATCTCTGAGATTGCTTCGTCGCTACGCTCCTCGCAACGACACTTAACACTCTCTTTTATATCGGCGGTTTTTTCTTGTGCCAGTCGGTAGCTTGCTCGTAGGCAAAGGCGATGTGAAGTATGGTTTCTTCGTCGAAAGGCTTGCCTATAATCTGCATGCCTATGGGTAAACCATCGGCGAAACCGGCTGGCACGGAGATTGCTGGAAGGCCGGCGATGTTTATGGGCAAAGTGCAGACGTCGCTCAGATACATTTGTATAGGGTCATCCACCTTTTCACCAAGCTTAAACGGCACTGTAGGCGATGTCGGCGTGACCAGAGCATCATATTTCTCGAAGGCTTGGTCAAATTCCCTTCTTATTAAAGTGCGTACCTTCTGGGCTTTAAGGTAGTAGGCATCGTAGTAGCCAGCCGATAGGGCATAGGTTCCCAGCATGATGCGCCTTTTGACCTCAGCCCCGAAGCCAAACTGCTTTGTCTTCTCCATAGCTTCCCACATGTTGCTGGTATCTTGGTAGGAGAAGCCGTATTTTACCCCATCATATCGAGCCAGGTTTGCCGAGGCTTCAGAAGGGGCCAGGATGTAATAAGCGGCAAGTGCATATTTAGTGTGGGGCAATGAGGCATCCCAGTCTATTTTAGCCCCCAGCTCCTCTAGCTTTTTTATGGCTGCCTCTATGCTGGCTCTTACCTCCTTCTGCATGCCCTCGACGAAATATTCCTTAGGGATGCCTATGCGTAGATTCTTAAGGTCTGGAATCAGTGCTTTGGTGTAATCAGGCACAGGATAAGGAGCTGAGGTTGAATCTCTGGGGTCATGGCCGGCGATAACATTCAATACCAGGGCACAGTCGGCGGCATTTTTGGTGATAGGGCCAATCTGGTCAAGCGAGCTGGCGAAGGCGACCAGGCCAAAGCGACTCACCCTACCATAGGTCGGCTTCAAGCCGACCACGCTGCAGAACCCGGCAGGCTGACGGATACTGCCGCCGGTATCGGAGCCAAGGGCGTAGATGGCTTCATCAGTAGCCACGGCAACGGCCGAGCCACCACTGCTGCCGCCGGGAACACGGTCTAAGTCCCAGGGGTTTCGTGTTGTGAAGAAAGCGGAATTCTCTGTTGATGAGCCCATGGCAAACTCATCCATGTTGGTCTTTCCTAAGATCACCGCTTTACCGGCTTTCAGTTTCTCTATAACTGTGGCATCATAAGGAGGAACAAAATTTCCCAGGATTTTTGATGAGCAGGTGGTCTTGATGCCCTTGGTGCACATAACGTCTTTAATCAAAGCAGGTATGCCGGTTAAGGGCTTGATTTTGCCGCTGCCGATGGCCTTGTCTGCATTCTTGGCTTGCTCTAAAGCAGCATCTTCACTGATGGTAACGCAAGCGTGGACCTTGTCTTCGACCTTAGCCAGGCGTACCAAAATGGCTTTGGTCAATTCGACCGAGGATGTCCTTTTTTCTTTTAGAAGCTGGTGAGCCTGGCTGATGGTCAGTTGATGGAGGTCGTTCATGATTTATTCCAGAACTGCCCGTGTTTTGAAGCAATTGCTCTCTCGTTGAGGCGCGTTATCCATGATGTCTTTCACCGGGTAGGATGCCTTTGCCTCGTCGGGTCTGAGGACATTTTGGAGAACGATAGACTGGGCTGTGGGTGGGAGGTCGGTGGTGTCGAGTTGCTTAAGTATTTCGAACTGTTCCAGGATGTCGGATAGCTGGATTCTGAACTTCTCAATTTCAGCTTCGCTCAATCCTAATCTGGCCAGGAGAGCGATATGTTGTACTTCCTCACGGCTTAGTTTCATTTCGTTTCATCCTGCAAAGTGGTAAGAATCGTCTTATTTGAGGTAACAGTTATGTCGAATTATTATAACACAAAGAGCTAATACGTAGTGGCGAGGCTTTAGCCTCGCTCGCGCACGACCCTAAAGGGTCGTGGCTACATTCTCTGTCATTGTGGGCCCTTTGCCCGGTGTCATTCTGAGGGAGAAAAGCGACCAAAGAATCTCGTCCTTTGCCTTGAGATCCTTTGCTTCGCTCAGGATGACAGTTGGGAAAAGGCTCAGGGTAAACTCCACGTGGCAATTCCCCCTTCATCCTTGCCGGGATTGCTTCGTCGCTATCACTCCTCGCAATGACAGGACAAAAGGTGCTCTCGCAATTACGCCGAGTGGGTAGGTTGGAGCATCTGCTCCAACCTACCCAAATATCGCTGTCTTGACGGTTAGAGCCGGACATTGCTACAATGCCACTGCCCATAAAGAGAAACTACAACTAGGAACGAGGTGCCATAAGTGCATCATTTTGAGCCAGAAAAAATCCGTAACGTTGTTTTACTATCGCATTCCGGTGCTGGCAAAACGTCGCTGTCCGAAGCGATGCTTTTCAGTTCAGGGGCAATCAGCCGCTTAGGCAACGTCATTGATGGCACAACCACTTCTGATTATGACCCGGGCGAGATTAAGCGCCAGATTAGCATTAACCTGTCTTTGCTCCCATGCCAGTGGAAAGATTGTAAGCTCAACCTCATTGATACTCCAGGCTACCCTGATTTCGTGGCTGAAGTTAAAGTAGGGTTGTCTGTTAGCGAGGGTGCAGTCATTGTGGTTTGTGCTGTCTCTGGGGTAGAGGTGGGTACTGAGCAGGTGTGGGGATATACTGGTGAGGCGAAATTGCCGCGCCTCATTTTCGTCAATAAGATGGACAGGGAGAATGCCAACTTCTTTAATACCTTAAAAGATATTCAGACGAAACTGGGGACGAAATGTTTGCCTATTCAATTGCCCATAGGTTCCCAGAAAGATTTCCAGGGGATAGTGGACTTAGTAACGAAGAAGGCATATAGCGGCACCCCGTTGAAGGAAACTGAAATACCGGCGTCTCTTCAAAGCGAGGTCGATTCCTACCGTGAAAAATTGGTTGAGGCAGTGGTGGAGGTTGATGATGAACTTATTGCCAAGTATTTGGATGGGGAAGAGATAAGCGAGGAGCAGATTTACCGCTGTATAAAAGAGGCGACCAAGCTTGGTAAAGTTGTGCCGGTGTTGCTTGGTTCTGCCCTGAAGAACATTGCTGTCACTCCTCTGCTGGATGTGATTCACGACTATATACCATCACCAAAAGAGCGGGAGGTATTGAAAGCCACCAATGCGTCAACTGGAGCTGAGGAGGCGGTGGAAGCGGTTTCGGGAGCACCTTTGTCGGCGTTGGTTTTCAAGACTTCTAATGACCCTCGTGTGGGCAAGATCAGCTATTTTAGAGTTTATTCAGGGGTTGTTTCCAGCAATTCACAGGTGTGGAATGTTAACAAGAGCTCGGCTGAGCGGATAGGACAACTTTTTGTCTTGCGAGGCAAAACACAGGAGGCGGTGCCCCAACTCAGTGTTGGAGATATCGGTGCTGTAGCTAAACTAGCCTCGACCACTACAGGAGATACTCTTGGTTCGCGTGAGCGTCAATTGAAGTTCGCCCCTGTTGAGTTCCCTGCGCCACTATTGAATATGGCAGTCCAGCCTAAATCAAGGGCTGATTTGGACAAAATGAGCACGGTGCTGCCTAGAATCTGTGAAGAGGACTTGACTTTAAAGGTGCAGCGGGAGGCTGATATTGGGGAGATACTCCTGGGTGGAATGGGTGAAACACATCTCGATGTTGCTGCTGAGAGGCTATCGAGCAAGTTCGGGGTGGAAGTCAATCTGCAGCGACCTAAAGTCCCTTATAAAGAGACCATTACTGTACCAGTCAAGGCAGAGTACAAGCATAAGAAGCAAACGGGCGGTCATGGCCAGTATGGCCATGTCCTTCTAGAGTTGGAGCCTTCACCAAGAGGTACTGGTTTTGAGTTTGCCGTGAGGGTGGTTGGTGGAGCCGTGCCTAGGAATTATATCCCAGCAGTGGAAAAAGGGGTCAATGAAGCCAGACTTGAGGGAGTTTTAGGCGGATATCCTGTGGTTGATGTGAAGGTGACGCTTTATGATGGGAGTTTCCACCCTGTTGATTCGTCGGACATGTCTTTTAAAATCGCTGGGGCGCAGGCTTTGAAGAAGGGACTGGCTGAAGGGCAGCCTGTCTTGCTTGAGCCGATTGTAAGTATGATAATCACCGTTCCCGAGGCCTTTACCGGTGACATAATTGGTGACCTCAATACCAAACGGGCACGTGTGTTAGGTATGAACCCAGGGAACGGAGTCAATATTATCGAAGCACAGGCTCCACTATCAGAAGTGCTGCGCTATGCTATTGACCTCAGGTCAATAACTCAGGGACGCGGCACTTTCACCACTCAATTCAGCCACTATGAAGAGGTGCCTGCACCCATCGCCCAGAAAGTTATAGCCAAGCGAGGTCAGTAGTTAACGGCCAGCTAGCCGGCTAAAAGCTCCTTGACCTTTTCGGTAAAGGCAGGCAGGATCTGTTTCCAATCACCTACTACGCCGAAGCGAGCTTCCTTGAATATATTAGCCTCAGAATCTTTGTTGATGGCTATTATGTTTTTGGCGCTTGAGCATCCAGCTAAATGCTGGCTGGCTCCAGAAAGACCTACGGCGATATAGAGTTCTGGTGTGACAATTTTGCCGGTGAGTCCAATCTGCATTGTGTCTGGTACCCACTTGTTATCACAAGGTGGCCTGGAAGCTCCCACTGCACCCTTTAATACTTTGGCTAGCTCTTCCAATTGTTTGAAGCCGTCAGGGCCACCGATTCCTCTCCCTCCGGACACTATTGCTTGAGCATCTTCGAGTTTCACCCCAACGACCTCTTCCTTCACTGTGTCCAGTACCTTTGTCCTAATCTTTGCTGGGTCTAGCTCGACCTTGATAGGTGTAATATCTCCCTTTCTCGATTCATTAGGTTCCAGGGGCGACATTGCTTTTTGCCTGACTGTTGCCATCTGGGGGAAAACCTCTGAGGTGAAGGTAGCCCGAGCGTTACCGCCGTAAACAGGCCGGGTCTGCTGGAGAAGCTTTGTCCCCGAGTCGATGCTAAGTTCGATACAATCCATGGATAAGCTGACGCCCAGTCTAAAGGCCAGCCTGGGAGCCAAATCCCGTCCCACAGAAGTTTGTCCAAAAAGCAGAATTCGTGGCGAGATGTCTTTGGCTGCTTTTTCCATTGCGGCGACATAGGAATCAGTTTGATATTCCTTTAGCAGCGGATCCTCGGCGGTATATACTTTGTCGGCTCCGAAAGCTATAGCCTTTTTAGGGGCTTCGCCTAGCTTGTCGCCGACTAGTATGCATAGCAAGTCTTCTTTCAGTTCATCGGCGAGACGCCGACCGCATCCTAGAAGCTCAGTGGTAATTGAGCTTAGTTTGCCCTCCACTAGTTCACCATATACCATAACACCTTTATATTCAGCCATAATAACCTCCTGTGATTACTTCTTAGTTCTAGATTAATTTTGCTTCTCTAAGCCTCGCAGCCAGTTTAGCACCGGCTTCCGCTGGGCTGTCAGCCGCTACGATTTCGCACTTGCCTTCTTTAACCGGCTGGAAAAGTTTGAGAAGCTTGGCCCGTTGGCCGGCAGCACCAACTTTTGAGGGCTCGAGCCCGATATCGGCTGGTTTCCAGACTGCCGGCTGTTTTTTGGCTGCTGCCATGATTCCTTTAAGAGTGGCATAACGGGCTTCGCCGAGTTCGTTGCTGACTGTAATCAGGGCAGGAAGTGTTACCTCAATGACCTGATAACCATCGGCGATAACTCGCTCCACCTTGGCTTTACCGTCAGCAACTTCTACTTTCTTAGCCACGGTAACGCTAGGAATTCCAAGTATTTCAGCGATGCCCGAGCCAACCTGACCAGCATCCCAGTCGGCTGCCTGACGACCGCAGAAGATGAGGTCATATTCTCCTATCTTTTTGATCGCCGTGGCCAGAGCATAGGCGATAGACCAGCTATCACCGCCTTCGAAAGCTTCATCTTCGAGGAGGATGAGCTCGTCAGCTCCCATGGAAAGAGGTTTCTTAACCACATCGCGGAGCAGGTTGTTACCTAGGCTTAAGACTGTAATTTTGCCACCTTGTTGGTCTTTAATTCGAAGCGCTGCCTCCACGGCTTGTTCATCGAAGGGACTAACGACAGGGGGTACTCCTGGTGGCGGGATAACCTTGTTAGTGGATGGGTCAATCTTGAAACTGGCTGGTGGTGCCTCCGGATCTAGCACTTGCTTGCAGCAAACTATCATGTTCAGGGGCATCTTTTTTCCTCCTTCAGAGAATTTTTGACTGTCGGGCTGAACCAAACAGATACTTTAAGACAAATCTCGCTTTTTGTCAAATTAAGCATCATATTGAGAGTGTTTAGCAATGTAGCTGGCAGTTTTAGCCCCGATATCATCATCTACATGTAGCCCCGAGGTTTTAACCTCGGGAACTCGACCCTAAAGGGTCGAGGCTACACTAGGAATGGATTGTTGCTAAACAATCTCGCATCATATTAGTTTTTGTTGTCACCCTGAGCGTTAGCAGAGGGTCTAGAATCCTTGCTTCGCTCAGAATGACAGACGGGGTGACAAACAATCTCGCCATCAAAAAGTGACTTTGACTACCCTCTTTATCCCATTCAAATCCGGGATGAATTTACACTCAACTTTTTTAAAGTAACGATATATTAGAGGCACCACCTCCTTTTCTTGATTTTGTCCTATCTCCAACAGGAGACAACCCCGGGGGCTAGTTTTCTCTTCGGCTTGCTCTAAAAGTTGGCGAATACATTTCAGGCCGTTTTTGCCACCATCTATAGCTGTTCTTGGCTCGAATCTGGTTATCTCCGGGCTTAAATTCTCCAGTTCTGAATTTCTCACATAAGGCAAGTTGGCAACTATCAGGTCAACGGGTTCAGGTACGGGTTCTAATAAGTTACCTTGAAGGAGGGTGACTTGTCTTGTGACTTTATGATGCTCGCAGTTCAACCTGGCAACTTTGAGAGCTGAATAAGAGACATCTGTGGCGTAGATTTTGCTCCGGGGTAAATTTAGGGCAAGACTAATGGCGATAGCTCCACAGCCGGTTCCAATGTCAGCAATTAGTAGGGGGTTGGGTAGATAGGTGCTGTTTTTTGAGAATTCAACAGCCGTGTCTACAAGGAGTTCTGTTTCTGGACGGGGAATGAGGACACGGGAATCAACGTAAAAATCAATGCCGTAGAATTCCCTGTGGTTTACAATATAGGCTGTGGGTTCTCGGCGAAGGCGACGCTCAATCAGTTCGTGTAAACTCCCCTTTTGTTCTTGGCTTAACGTTTGCTCTGTCCGAGTGTATATTTGGACTGGTGATAGCTTTGTTATGTGACCTAGCAGCATTCTGGCTTCGATGTAGCTATCCTCTATGCCGTTTACGCTTAAGATGTGGGCAGATTGCTGAAGCGCCTGTGTTAAGGTCATGTCTGGCTTCCTTCTAATAGCTTCACTTGTTCATCAGTGGCTAGAGTCTCGATAAGCTCATCAAGTGCGCCATCAAGGATGCGTGGCAAATTGTGGAGAGTCATGTTGATGCGATGGTCGGTGATACGGTCTTGAGGGAAATTGTAGGTGCGAATTTTTTCAGCGCGCTCACCGCTGCCTATTTGGGAGCGGCGTTCTTCGGTTAGCTCTTCGAATTTTTTACGTTGTTCTATGTCTAGAAGGCGAGCCCGGAGCACTGCCATAGCTTTCATTCTATTTCTTAGCTGAGAGCGCTCGTCTTGGCAGGTTGCCACTATACCTGTTGGCAAGTGGGTGATGCGAACTGCAGTGGTCACTTTATTCACATTTTGTCCGCCGGCTCCACCACTGCGGAAAAAATCAATCCTGACGTCATCGGGTTTAATAGCTACCTCTATTTCTTCAGCTTCAGGTAGGACTGCCACAGTAGCTGTTGAGGTATGAATCCGCCCTGAAGCCTCTGTGACCGGTACTCGTTGTACTCGATGGACACCACGCTCATATTTTAGCCGACTGAAAGCCCCCTTACCTTTGATTTCAAAGATTATTTCCTTGAAGCCGCCGAGTTCAGTCTGGTTGCTATCGATGATGTCCACCTGCCAGCTTTTACTTTGGGCGTATCGACTGTACATGCGGAAGAGGTCGGCAGCGAAAAGCGATGCCTCTCCACCACCAGTACCAGCCCTAATTTCCATAATGACATCTTTATCCTGGTGGGAGTCTTTGGGCAATAAGGATAGCTTCAAATCGTGGAGAACACTATCTTGCCGCTTTTTTAGATTAGCTATTTCCTCTTTCACCATAGGTATCATGTCGGGTTCTCGCCCGTCATCAAGCATGGCTTGAGTTTCCTGCAGTGCTTTGGAAACTGCTTTATATTGGCGATACTTAGTTACGGTGCCTTCTAGGCTAGCCTGTTCCTGAGCTAATGCTTGCAGGCGTGCTGGATTGGTGGATAGCTCCGGCTGGGCTATCAATCGTTTTAATTCCTCATATCGCTTTTCTATTAATTCCAACCTGTTGAACATGGCTTATCTCAACGCAAATTATAGCACAGCTTCGAAAAAGATGCCCTCAAAGAAAATGGGTTGATTTTGGTTATGTGGGAGTGTAAACTACATTTTTGGGTTATCAAAAAAGGTGGCCTGTTCAAAAATGATCAGTAATTTACCCGCGTCATTTTACTGTTTGGCCAAAGATGACTGAAGCATTTGTCATTTATCCTAGTTTTGCAAGTGTAGTTGGAGTAAAGGCATGAAGGAGGGGAAGCCAGATGAGTGCCACAAGGAAGCTAGCAGAATTCACGCACGATTTGAGTTACTCAGATATTTCGGTAACTGTTGACAGGATGGGCAGGTTATGCTATTATAGTTAACGGTTTCCGATTGCGCACCTTAACAACTGGATAGTGGAAGGAAGATTTTTTCAGAGAGTTTGATCCTGGCTCAGAATGAACGTTAGCGGCGTGCCTGATGCATGCAAGTCGAACGCTCTGATAATCCGCAAGGGTTATCGGGGAGTGGCGAACGGCTGAGTAACGCGTAAGCGACCTACCTTTGAGTGGGGGATAACTTGCCGAAAGGCAAGCTAATACCGCATGTGCTAGTAAGTTAAATCATATTTATTAGTAAAGCCTTCGGGCGCTTGAAGATGGGCTTGCGTCTGATTAGCTAGTTGGTAGGGTAATGGCCTACCAAGGCTATGATCAGTAGCTGGTCTGAGAGGACAACCAGCCAGACGGGGACTGAGATACGGCCCTGACTCCTACGGGAGGCAGCAGCAAGGAATTTTGCGCAATGGGCGAAAGCCTGACGCAGCAACGCCGCGTGGGGGATGAAGGCCTTCGGGTTGTAAACCCCTTTTCTCGAGGAAGAAACATGACGGTACTCGAGGAATAAGTCTTGGCTAACTACGTGCCAGCAGCCGCGGTAATACGTAGAAGGCAAACGTTATTCGGATTTACTGGGCGTAAAGCAGGTGCAGACGGCCCCTTAAGTCGGGTGTTAAATCTCCTGACTCAATCAGGATGGGTCATTCGATACTAAGGAGCTTGAGGGCAGCAGAGGAAGGCGGAATTCCCGGTGTAGCGGTGAAATGCGTAGATATCGGGAGGAACACCAGTGGCGAAGGCGGCCTTCTGGGCTGTTCCTGACGTTAAGACCTG